>ULXK01023336.1_pt1 | contig 37902 bp, 30 predicted proteins | sample 1961201 | NCBI WGS metagenome assembly ULXK01 (sample SAMEA4835836, study PRJEB28245) | human gut metagenome | biome: gut microbiome; material: fecal sample | place: Denmark | collected 2008
ATATCCAGAAACATTTCATAGGGCGAACCGTATTCTGCCGCAAGCCCGGACAGAGTATGGACAAACTGCCTGCTGTTATAATACACCTCCGTCATATCCTCCACGCCCTTTAGTTCCAGGATGTCCCTGTAGGACAGCCACCGGGTGGACAGGACCTCATAGGGCGGCCGTGAGGAATAGCAGAGGCCGTAGGTTGATGCCATTTCTTCCATATAAGAGCCCTTCAGCACTTTGAGGAAGCCCAGCTGAAGCTGCTCCGGCTCCATGGAATATACCTGGTTGAACGAATGGCGGAAAGATTCCATATTCTCATTGGGCAGACCTGCGATCAGGTCCAGATGCTGGTGAACATTATGTGCCTGATTGATTGTGCCGGTGATACGGCGTATCTCGTCTATATCTGTCTTGCGGCGTATGGCCTTAAGCGTGTCCGGATTAGTGGACTGGACGCCAATCTCCAGCTGGACCAGTCCAGGACGCATCTGGCCCAAAAGCGCAATCTCCTCCTGGTCCAGCAAGTCGGCGGCAATCTCAAAGTGAAAATTGGTGACTCCGTTGTCATGACTCTGGATAAACCGCCATATGGCCATGGCATGTTTTTTATTGCAGTTAAAGGTCCTGTCCACAAATTTTACCTGAGGCACTCCGGCCTCCAGGAAATAAGCCAGCTCATCAAGGACCTGTTCCAAGCTTCTGAACCGTACGCTCTTATCAATAGAGGACAGGCAGTAGCTGCACGAAAAGGGGCAGCCCCGGCTGCTCTCGTAATAAATGATGCGGTGCTCCAAATCCTTTATATCCATATGCTTATATGGAAATGGTATCCGGCTCATATCCATGGCCCGGCGTACACCGGTATCTGCCAACGAACCATCGGGGAGACGAAAGACAAGTCCGGGTATATTTTCCAGACAAGCCTGTCCGTCCGGCAGGATTTTTCCACTGTCTGTCCCTTTTTCACACAACTTATCCACATAATATCCGGCCAGCTGTGCAAATGTTTCCTCTCCCTCTCCCTTCATGACGCCTGTTGCCTCCGGCAGCTCCCCAAGCACTTTAGCTGCATCAAAGGACACCTCCGGTCCTCCCAGCCATATGGGCACATCCGGCAGTATTTTCCCTAAATCCGCGATTAGATATCTGATATATTCTATATTCCAGATATAACAGGAAAAGGCAATCACATCCGGTTCTCTTCTGAATATATCCTGAAGAATCTGGTCCAGCTGGTGGTTGATTGTATACTCGGCCAGCTCAATACACGGCTTCACAGGTTCCATGGCTCCGGTCTTGGTTCCACGGTTTTTTGCCCGTTCATGCCTGCCGCCTGCTTCCCCCAGCCCCAATACATGGTCTGCGTAGGCCTTCAGGCTGTAAATTCCCAGATTGGAATGTATATATTTCGCGTTGACAGCCGTCAGCAGTATCTTCATGGGACTATACCTCTAGCTCGATTTTATGGCCGGTGGACTGGTACTGGTAGTAACGCACTCCCGCAGCATTCAGCATACGCTTGGACGCCATTACCGCCGGTGTGTCTGCATATTTGTCTTCTCTGTATACAATGGTCTTGATTCCTGACTGTATAATGGCCTTGGCGCACTCATTACAGGGGAACAGGGTCACATAGAGCTTGCTTCCCTCCAGGCTTCCCCCTCTGTAATTAAGAATAGCATTTAACTCGCTGTGTGTGGAGTAGAAATATTTGGAATTGTAGGGGTCCTCCTTCTCATTTTCCTTGCCCCAGGGGAATTCATCATCCGAACACCCTTTGGGGAAACCATTATATCCCATGGACAGGATCTTATTGTCCTGGCTGACAATACACGCGCCCACCTGGGTACTTGGGTCCTTGGAACGTCTTCCCGACAACAGGGCCACCCCCATAAAATATTCGTCCCATGTTATATAATCCACACGTTTTCCGGTCATTCTTTTTCCTCCTTTATCCTTTCCGCAGCCGCCTGGCTGTCTCTGTACGCACGCAGCCTGCCCCCGCAGCGCCCAATAAATACAGCTCCTGTCTGGACATTCAGGAACGGCTGCGTAGCTGCTTCTGGTATCGTTGCTGGTATTTTATAGTTTCCTCTGTCTGTGAATGGATTATAACATTCCGGGCTTATTTAATCAATAAAGTTGCATAAATCTTGGGAACGCCTTGGAAATACCCCTGGGAATAACCGGTGAATAACCGTTTTTCCGGTCCTTGCCTTTTTCCGGGATAAATGCTATATTATAACAACCAGACGATAGCGGAATATAAGTAACTATCGCTCATTATTCTATATCTTTAGCAATATCTCAAATTATCTGAATCGAACGATTCATCTCATTATTCTGCCCCTTATGTATCGGGCAATCATTTCCACTTTTATATCACACCAATTATTTATCAAAAGGCAGAAGGGCTATTGTCTGGTTTATCGGAAAACGCTATAATGGGGATAGGTTCTTATATGGCTTGCCGGAACAGGAGGCTGTATGAAAGCAGAATATCTGCGTGAACAGGAATCAGAATCTGCAGGGGCCAGAGGGTTCAGCCAGCTGGTCAACGGAATGAACGTATACAGAGTAGAGGTGGTTCGGCTAAAGGACAGAAATGCGGACAAGGTCTTTGAAAAGCTGCAGCGGAAAATCAGCCGGGGCAAGACACTGGGGCGCCATGATGTATTTCCCCTGCTTCTGACCCCTCTGATGTCGGGAAAGATGGAGATGAGCCAAAGGATTTACCAGGGCATGGAGTTTCTTCAGTGTAAGGAACTCAAAGCAGGGGATGAGGATCGAAAAAGAATGCAGTCAGTACTGTATGCGCTGGCAGTAAAATTTTTGGACAGAGATGAATTAGCGATGATAAAGGAGAGGATCGGAATGACTGTTTTAGGCAAAATGCTGTTTGAGGACGGTGTTGAGAAGGGGATTGAAAAAGGAATTGAACAAGGTATAGAAAAAGGAGTCCAGCAGGGGCTGGGGCGCGCAAATGCACTGAATGTGAAGCTGGCAGATGCAGGAAGGGCGGACGACATTATCCGGGCAGCATCGGATAGGACTTATCAGGAACAATTGTTCAAGGAGTTCGGAATTTAGTAGTAAACACTTTATTTTGCGAAAACATCCGCCGGCCCAAGGATCTTTTTAAGGGGTATATTGGCCTTTACTATGCAGTGTAAATTTTCGTCAGGTTTGAGAAGCAGCGATATAAACTGCATTTCTGTCAGAACCATTATAAGTCCTCCATGGATAAACCAAAACTTAATATCAAAAAGCCTTGGTTGAATTACCAAACTCTGTAAATATGCTCAAAAAACAACTTTCCACAGGGGGCTGACCGAATTATGAAGATAGAAAAACCACCCTCTCAACTGCCAGATATCAGGGTGGTTTTCCTATATAGCTGCTTACATCAACAATAACAGACTTTTCTTTGTGTTTTCATCCGCCCCAGCTTTACCATCATCTATTTTCAGGCACTGACTTAGTCACAATCACATCCGTGTCATACCCCATGAGACGCGGTATGACAACAGTTCCCGCTTTCACAGGAGCGGTCAGGGTATACTTTTTTATCTCACTCACTGCATCGAAAATCCGGTCCCGGGGTATGGGGTTTGTCAGCCTCACGCTGGCCAGGGGAAGTATGCCGCCCTTTACCAATACAGATGTGGCAATATTCCTCTGGGGGTCCGTCAATTCCTGCTCCACATACGCCCTCCCCTTTGGACAAGCGGCGCCCTCCACAGAACAAATCCGTCTGCTTCCGTCTTCCCTCTCTTCAATCTGCGCCCTTATATCGCATCCGTTGGGACAGATGATACATGTATATTCTCTCAACATTCAGCGCTCACCTCCAGCCGGCCCATGGACACCAGTTTATCCGCCTTAACCGTAAGTTCAATCATTTCGGCCGGTATCGCTTTCTTCATTTTCTTTGATGCCACCAACACACCGTCCTGCCTTACTTCAATGCGGCATTCCTTCAAAGGACTGTTTACCCTCAGGGACAGCTTAAAATCCCTGGCACCGCTTACTCTCTGGGGAACGGTATGGTTTATATGGCTGTCCGTTCCTATTTCGATGGGACAGGGGGCCAGACATCCATTCTGCACAAATTCCGCAGCGGAATCCGCCAGGCTCTCTGCTTCCATGGAAACAAAGTCCACTAAATCATGGACATGGAGCACATTTCCCGCAGCAAAAATTCCCGCCACATCTGTCTGGAAATGTTCATCCACCACAGCGCCCTTTGTCCTGTCATCCAGGGTCACGCCAGCGTCCAGTGAAAGTTCATTTTCAGGAATCAGTCCCACGGAAAGTATCAGGGTATCACACTTGTATTCCTTTTCAGTTCCCGGAACAGGTCTTAAGTGTTCATCCACACGGGACACGGTGACGCCTGTCAGGCGGTTGTCCCCGTGGACAGCCGTTACCGTATGGCTCAGGTACAGCGGTATGCCGTAATCATTCAGGCACTGCTCCACATTGCGGGGCAGGCCGCTGGGATATGGCTGGATTTCAAACACAGCCTGGACATGGGCGCCTTCCAGCGTAAGCCTGCGGGCCATAATCATACCGATGTCCCCGGAGCCCAGGATAACCACTTCCTTTGCAGGCATTACATTGTAGAGGTTAATATAAGCCTGGGCAACCCCTGCCGTAAACACACCGGCCGGGCGCTCACCGGGGATTCCCAAAGCGCCTCTGGTACGCTCCCTGCATCCCATGGTAAGGATCACGGACTTGGCCCTCCATACCTTAAGCCCCCGGCGTGTTGCTGCCGTCACTGTCCTGTCCTCTGCCACCTCCAGAACGGTTGCGTCCGTGATGTAAGGAATCCCTAATTCCTCCACCTCTTCTATAAATCTCTGTGCATATTCCGGCCCGCTTAATGTGGTTTTAAAACGGGTCAGTCCAAAACCGTCATGAATGCACTGTCTGAGTATTCCTCCCAGCTGTTTTTCCCGTTCCACAATCAATATATTATGGATTCCTTTCCTGTATAACCGGACAGCCGCAGCCAGTCCCGCCGGTCCGCCGCCCACAATGAGTACGTCTATCTCCATTTCCTACGCCTCCTCCCGCACTCTGCCGAAAAACATCTGTGAATCTTTTCTGGCATACCTGACTTCTGTTACCTTTTTTCCCAATTCATCTTCTATCATCTGCGCAATCCGCATCTGGCAGTATCCTCCCTGGCACCGCCCCATCATGGAGCGGGTCCTGTATTTGACTCCTGCCATGGTGTCAACTCCCAATGGATTATGAATGGCTGCCAGGATTTCAGCCCTGGTTACCTTTTCGCACCGGCAAATGACCTGGCCGTAATCAGGATTCTGCCGTATCATCTGCTCCTGCTCTTCTTTTGTCATCTCCGCAAAATGAGGAATTCCTTTTCTCACAGGATTAAACCCTGGATTCGGCGTAAGTTTCTCCCTCTCTTCCATAAGACTGATTGCATGACGGGCAATGGGCACTGCCGCTGTAAGCCCGGGGGACTCGATGCCCACCAGATTAATGGCGCGGGGCGCAATGTCATCCCTTATCTCTATCTTAAAATCCTGTATAACCCCGTCCTCATCCACCCATTTAGGCAGAATACCGGAATAGTTGCGGATATAATCTTTTTTATGGATACATGGCCACAGGTCCGAAGCACTCTTAGCCAGATAATCCATATTTTCCTGAGGCACGCCATAGTATGTAAAATCTGTTACCATCTCTGCGTTGGGTCCAATAATGACATTCCCGTCAGTAGTGTTGGTCACGTGGATTCCCATGTAAGTATTGCTGGGAACCGGATATACAGGCATGGGAAGAAGATATCCTGTACGCTTGTCCAGAATAATGTAATCCCCCTTGGAACCAATCACCTTATAGCCGCGGATGCCCAGCATATCGGAAATGTTGCCGCAGCCCAGTCCGGCGCTGTTCACAACCCACCGGGTGTGGAATTCACCTTTTGGCGTCGTAAGTATATAATTTCCTTCGCTGTCCCGCCGTATTCCTGTCACTTCATGGTCAAAATAATACGCTGCTCCGTTGGCATGGGCATTCTCAGCCAGGGCTATGGTATAATTAAAAGGGTCCACAATTCCGCTGTTAGCCGAAAACATGGCAAATTCCCCTACCACAGCCGGAACCAATTGATGGAGCCGTTCTTTTCCAATTAGCTCCAGGCCTGCGGCACCATTTTCCTCCCCCTGCCGGATGGTCCGTTTCAGTGTTTCCATATCCTCCGCCGTATTGCCTACCAGCACCTTACCGCAGCGGATGAACTTAAAATCCAGCTCCTCTGCCAGTTGTCCCATGAATTGATTGCCTTCCACACAGAGCCTGGCCTTCAGCGAACCTGTGTCATAAGCAAACCCGCCATGGACCACACCGGAATTCCGGCCGCTGGTCTCATAGCAAACATCCAGGTTCTTTTCCAATACGCCTATTTTCAGACGGTATCTGGACATTTCCCTGGCAATGGCGCTGCCCACCACACCGCCGCCAATAATGATTACATCATACAGTTGTTTCATGCCTCTTTCCTCCTAAAGGATAATCACAGAATTCATCCTATGAATATATTTTATTTTTACCATATTTATAAGGTATAGTCAAGATAAAATCGAATAAAACGCAACTATTTATAGGATGAATATTTCCTTTTTTTATTTCACCACAAAAGTTACCCTTATCTGAAAACATCTGCAAACAGGTGCAAAAAGTGTGTCCCAAAATGAAAATAGATGAAACGGTGCCCTCTTTTCTGTTTTTTGCGCAGAAAAGGAGCTGCTGCTCCAGTAGATTATTATTTATCTACTTTCGCAACAGCCCCTTGGCAGCAAGCCATTACTGTTCTTTAGCTCTCGTCCCCTTCATCCCCTGCTTCCCATCCCCCATCTCACCTTTATAACGGTTGTCATTATACATCAGGTGGAAATACATAGCCTGCTGCGCCTCCACAGGCTTCCTGTCCCGGATAGCCTCAAATATCCTGCGATGGGATTTAAGCGTCTGTTCATACTCTGTTTCCTGGACAGCGCCGGCAAACACACGGACGCCGTCTGTGATTACCGGTACCAGGTTGGTCATGACCAGATTATGGGAACAATTTGCAATCTGGGCGTGAAACTGCGAATCCTTGTCAGCATAGTCCTCCCTTTGTATCATCTGTTCCTCCAGGCCCAGAAGTATGTTCTCCAGCTGGCGGATATCCTCCCCGGTGGCATTCTGGGCTGCCAGAGCCGCAATAGGCGGTTCCAGCATCACACGCACCTGAATCAGGTCCTCTGTCAGTTTTCTTCGGTCCTCTATCATGGCAAACCCCAGAGGATCATCGGACACACCGTTTTTGTCTGAAATAAAGGTGCCTGAGCCCTGGCGTATGGTGACAATATTTCTGGACATGAGAATTCTAAGAGCTTCCCGCACCGTGTTGCGGCCAACCCCCAGAAGCTCCACCAGCTCAGCTTCCGTGGGAAGCTTATCTCCGGCCGTATAGCCGTCCCTTTGTATCATCTCCAAAAGCTTCTGGGATGCAATCTCCCCTAAGGTCTGTTTTTCCATGTTTCCTCCTGCCTGATGCATTATACCTTTACAATCTTATATCCAGCCGCCTTGGAAAGCCGGTTCATAATAGCCTGTCCCAGGTGGTCCTTGGGAAAGCTCTCCGAAAATATGTAGTCTACTCCCAAATCATCAAACTCCCTGAGCAGAGCGTAAAGATTATGAGCCACGGATGCCTGGCTTTTTCTTGCACCTATACTGCGTACCTCACCGTCTGTATAGCAGCCCCTGGACTCGTCCGTACAGATAACTCCCACCTTATAGCCGGCCTCAATCTTCTCCCGGGAGAGCTCCCGCACCTTGCGAATCATGGCCTGGAGCTGTGTCTCATCCAATCCGGTTTCCGGGTCTGCGCCTGTGTTCCGGTCTGCTCCGGTTTTCTGCTCCGCTCCGGTTTTCTGCTCCGCTCCGGTTTTCTGCTCTGCTCCGGTCACCTGCTCCGCTCCGCTCTCCCGCTCTGTTCCAGTCTCCGGCTCCACCAGTGTAAGGTCAGCCTTGGGGGCATAGTGCTTATACTTCATTCCCGGCGCCTTTGGCCTGACATCCGCAGAAAGAGGGCCCAGGATAGCCGGGTCCACGCTTACCTCCCCCAGCACCTCCGCAAGCATTTCCATGGTAATGGCCCCCGGCCTCAGAACAGCCGGTACCGCGGACGAAACATCCACTATGGTGGATTCCACCCCGATTCCCACAGGACCCCCATCTATAATCATCTCAATCCTGCCGTTCATATCCTGCCATACATGGTCGGCTGTAGTGGGGCTTGGCCGTCCTGATGTATTGGCGCTGGGCGCGGCCACGGGCACTCCGGCCAGGGCAATGAGCCGGTTTGCCACCGGGTCGTCCGGCATACGGATTGCCACGGTATCCAGACCGCCGGTTGTGCCGTAGGGAACCTTTTCACTCTTGGGAAATATCATGGTCAGGGGACCTGGCCAGAAAGCCTCCATCAGCTTCCTGCCAGCCTCCGGTATCTCCTTTACAAGAGGCGCCACCTCCTCCACGCAGGATACATGGGCAATCAGAGGATTATCAGAGGGCCTCCCTTTTGCAGCATAAATTTTTCTTGCCGCGTCCTCGTCCAGTGCATTGCCGCCCAGACCGTACACGGTTTCTGTGGGAAATGCCACCAGGCCCCCTGAACGCAGTATGCTGGCTGCCTCTTTCAGTTCCTCATCCTTTATATGATTTCTGTCTTCTATAATAATTCTTTTTGTTTCCATGATTCATACCTCGATTATTAAATACCGTTTGCTCTATGTCCAGTCTATTTTAGCACCCGCCACAGCCAATGTAAAGCCGGGAAATCCGGCCTATCCTGCACCTGTCACTTGAAGATTACGGACATTTCGTGTAAACTTAAGTCATCACAAATGATTGGAGGCTTTACCAATGAGCAACATTAACAGCGTAATGAAAGAATTCAAGGCATTTATCCTCAAAGGAAACATCATCGACATGGCCGTGGGCGTCATTATCGGCGGCGCTTTCAGCAAGATTGTGACTTCTCTTGTCAATGACATCCTGATGCCCTTACTGGGTGCCCTGACCGGAGGCGCAAGCTTCAACACACTTAAATATGTCATCCATCCCGCGGCCACTATAAACGGGGTAGAAGTAGAAGAAGCCGCCATACTCTATGGCAGCTTCCTACAAAATATATTGGATTTTCTCATTATCGGCGTGTGCATGTTCTTTATGATTAAGACGGTTGCCGTCATCAGCAGCCGGTTACGCCATGAAGAAGATGCCAAGGAAGAAGCACCGGCACCGGCTGGTCCCACACAGGAAGAGCTTCTGGCTGAAATCCGCGACCTTTTAAAGGAACGAAAGGACATAGCCTGATATTCCTAGAAAAACCGAATCCGCTTGGCATTCTCCACAAATTCCCTGTTATTCCTGGTTCTTGCGAAAAGGTCAAGTATCTTTTCCACTGCATCCTCGGGTTTCAGGGAATTGGTGGCCTTGCGGATAATATCCACTGCCTCTGCTTCCTCCCTGGACAGCAGGAGGTCATCCCTTCTGGTGCCGGACTTCAATATGTCGATGGCCGGGAAGATACGTTTCTCAGACAGTTTCCTGTCGAGCACCAGCTCCATGTTGCCGGTGCCTTTAAATTCCTCATACACAACATCATCCATGCGGCTTCCCGTCTCCACCAGGGCAGTGGCCAGTACGGTCAGGCTTCCGCCCTCGCGCATATTTCTGGCAGCGCCGAAAAAACGCTTCGGCATATGAAGGGCTGCCGGATCCAGACCGCCGGATAATGTACGGCCGCTGGGCGCAACCGTCAGGTTGTATGCCCTGGCCAGCCTGGTAATGCTGTCCAGCAGGATGATAACGTCACGTCCGTGCTCCACCAGACGCTTGGCCCGCTCAATCACCATCTCGGATACCCTCTTATGACGGTCAGGCAGCTCATCAAAGGTTGAGTAGATTACTTCCACATTTGGACCCACAATGGCCTCTCTTATATCCGTAACCTCCTCAGGGCGCTCGTCAATCAGAAGGATCATCAGATGCATATCCGGATTATTGGTTGTAACTGCCTTTGCTACCTGCTTTAACAGTGTGGTCTTTCCTGCCTTTGGAGGGGATACAATCATACCACGCTGTCCCTTTCCAATAGGTGCCAGAAGGTCCAGGACACGCATGGCCACCGTATTCCTCTCACCAGGTGTTTCCATATGAAGCCGCCTGTTAGGGAAGATGGGTGTCAGGTCCTCAAAGTTGGGCCTTGTCTCCGTGGCGCTTAGGGGATAGCCGTTTACCGTCTTGATGTAGAGAAGGGCCGCAAACTTCTCTGTTGCAGACTTCACCCTGCGGTTTCCCACTATAATATCTCCTGTTTTCAGATTAAAACGGCGAATCTGGGAAGGCGCCACATACACATCATTTTCACCGGGAAGGAAATTTTCACAGCGGATGAATCCAAATCCGTCGGGCATGACTTCCAGTATGCCGTTTGCCTCAATCCCGCTGTCTAACTCAGCCATATCCTGGCTGGAAAGGCCGATTGCGTCACTTCTATTGTCCGCTCTGGCAAAACGCTCTCCATCGTTCTGGGAAGGCGCGCTGTTCTGGCTCATTCTGTTATTCATACTGCTGTTTCCATGTGTTTGGGGAGTCTGGGTCCTGTTCTGTGTATACTTGCTGTCGTACCCTCTTGAAACAGGGCGGCGGTTATCCGTTCCCCTGCTGTCATTCCGGTTTTCCTGATAATCCTGGCTCCTTGACTGGTTACGCTCAAAGGCATGGGGCTGGTCCTGGCTCCGGGGTGTTTCCTGGCTCCGGGATATCTCCTGACTCCGGGGCGTTTCCTGGCTCCGGGACATCTCCTGGCTGCGGGGCGCTTCCTGACTCCGGGATGTTTCCGTTTTTACTTCCCGTTTTATTTCCGCCGGCTTTATTTCCGGGTTTTTCTCTGCCTCATCGCAGAGCAAATCAATAATTTCTGCCTTTCTCAATGAACTGATGCCCTTAATTCCACGGCTCTTGGCCATTTCCTTTAGTTCTGAAAGAGGCAGGGTCTGCAGTTTTTCACGCATAGTATTTCTCCTTATTAAATTCAATTCTTCACCCGCAAAAAAAGCCGGTGTACGCCTTCTGTCTATATTTAAATTATCTTCTGTTCATTCAAATTCGGGGTTTATTCCAGATTTGGGAATTGCTCAGGGACTAACAGACTGCCGGCAGTATCAAGAAAACTGCCAGCCAATCTATGTATAGCCCTATTATATACACGAATATCAGGGATTGTAAAGTTAAAATTTGAGAAAATCAGCTTTTAAGCCATTTCATATGCGCATTTATCTGCTTCTCATAGCCATTGTCAGAAGGTTCGTAAAATACGGTTCCCTCCATACCTTCGGGCAGATACTGCTGCTGCACATAATGCTTGGGATAGTCGTGAGCATAGAGGTAGCCTGCCCCGTGTCCCAGCTTTTCCGCTCCCTTATAATGCTTGTCCTGCAGATGAACCGGCACAGGCATGGTCCGTTCGTTCCTCACCGCTTCCATGGCCTTCTGTACCGCCATACAGGCAGCGTTGCTCTTTGGAGCTGTGGCCACATAGGTCACTGCCTGGGAGAGGATGATATTGGCCTCGGGAATTCCGATGCGCTCTGCGGCCTGGGCTGCGTTTACTGCCACCACAAGGGCCTGAGGGTCCGCATTTCCCACATCCTCCGCAGCGCATATCATAATTCTTCTGGCTATGAACTTGATGTCCTCTCCCGCGTACAGCATCCGTGCCAGATAATACACGGCCGCGTCCGGATCCGACCCCCGCATGCTTTTAATAAACGCGGATATAGTGTCATAGTGGTTGTCCCCGTTCTTGTCATACCGGACAGCCCTTTTCTGAATGCATTCCTGGGCCACTGCCATATCAATGTGAATCCGCCCGTCCGCTCCCTTTGCAGTGGTCAGCACCCCCAGCTCCACGGCATTCAGCGCGGCCCTGGCATCCCCGTTAGCCGTGTCTGCCAGAAAATCAGCTGCATCCTCGTCAATGTCGGCATCGTAAATGCCCATTCCCCGTTCCTTGTCATATACCGCCCTGCGGATCAGCTCCTTGACATCCTCCTTTTCCAGGGGCTTAAGCTCAAATATCCTGGACCTGGAAAGAAGAGCCCCGTTTACCTCAAAATACGGATTTTCCGTAGTGGCTCCAATCAGTATCAGGGTCCCGTCCTCCACGAAGGGAAGAAGGTAATCCTGCTGTCCTTTATTGAAGCGGTGGATCTCATCCACAAACAAGATGGTTTTCCTTCCATACATGCCAATATTGTCCTTGGCCTCCTTCACCACCTCCTCCATGTCCTTCTTTCCTGCCACTGTGGCGTTAATCTGCCGGAAATCCGCACTGGTTGTATTGGCAATGACCTTGGCCAGGGTTGTCTTACCGGTTCCCGGAGGTCCGTAAAAAATAATGGACCCCAGCTTATCCGCCTGTATGGCCCGGTACAGCAGCTTATCCTTTCCCACAATATGCTGCTGCCCCACCACCTCATCCAGGGTCCTTGGACGGAGCCTGGAAGCCAGAGGCGACTCCTTCTCCATATCCTTTTCTCTCATATAATCAAATAAATCCATATCTGTATTCTCCTCAGTCAATCAGCAGTTCATCCACCGTAACAAAAGTATAGCCCCGCTTCGTGAGCGTGTCAACGATTTCCAGGGCTGCTTCCACAGAAGTGGGAAAAATATCATGCATCAATATGATATCCCCGTCCTCCACATCCTTAAGCACCCGCTTCACCACACGGTTGGTATTGCGCAGTTTCCAGTCCAGGGAGTCCACAGACCACAGGACAGTGGTCATGCCCACCCTGCACTCCAGCTCCTCGTTCCAGTCCCCATAGGGCGGGCGCATGTATTGGGGCCGCTCTCCTGTAATTTCTTCTATCATCCGGCTGGTCCTGTCCACGGCCTGGCAGACCGCGTCTGAACCGGCCTTTGTAAGCTGAACATGGCTGTAGCTGTGGTTTCCAATCAAATGGCCCTCCGCCTTCATGCGCTTTACAATCTCCTCGTTTCCCTCTATGTTCTGTCCCATCAGAAAAAAGGTTGCCCGGACATTCCGCTCTTTCAGCCCGTCCAGCAGTTTTTCCGTGCAATCCTCATTTGGTCCGTCGTCAAAGGTCAGAGCCACACATTTCCCTTCCAGTCCCTTGGCCCGGTCCAGGGTATCCCCTCCCTCCCTGACCCAGGAGCCCTCGTCGGCGGACACATGGGCCGGCATCTCCCCCCTGACCGTATGGATAAGGCCGCCCAGCAGCAAAAGGTCCGCTATGCAGACAGCTGCCAGGAGTTTTGATTTATTTATCAGCTTCACCCTGTTTTCCCTCTCTTATTTCGCATCCTTATCTATCCAGTATATGTGCAGGGACAATATAAAAATGCTTTTACCTTTTTTCCCTTTACAGACTTCATAAAATGTGCGGGGAGAAGAAAACAGCGCCGGGACTGCTCCCGGCGCCGCTTGGCTGAATTTACATCATATTGAAGTTATATTCTGATAAAGATTATACCCTGATTGAGCTTATTGTCCATTACATTAAACCCAGCGGCTGCTGTCACGGCCCTATTGGTGTGACCACCACGCCCGGTCCGCCGGATGAACCTGTGACAGCCTGGCCCAAACCCGGCGCCTGGTTAGATACCCCGCCGTTCTGTGAAGGCTGGGGCGCCTGTCCTCCCTGGCTGCCGTCCGGCGCCTGGGTCTGTACATTTCCTGTCTGGCTGTCTCCGGTCTCATTTCCCGATTCCTGCGCAACCTGGCTGAGCACTCCGTTTCCGTCAGCAGTATAGGCCACGCCGCCGATATCCACGGTGGTGCCTGCCGCCATCCGGCCTGTGGATGGATCCATATAGTAGTGGAGTCCGCCCACGTCGATCACGCCTTTGGCCATACGTCCTGAGCCCTCAAAATAATACCAGGCCCCATCCATCTCACGCCAGCCCGTGGCCATTGCGCCGGACCCCTTCAGGTAATACCGCTCACCGCCGTCATCCAGCCAGCCTGTCTGCATCACGCCATCCTGGCTGCTGTAATACCAGGTTCCATTGTCATTGATCCAGCCCCTGGAAAGAGCTCCTGAGCTGTCCAGATAGTACCACTTCCCGTTCTGGCTGGTCCAGCCTTTTGCCATGGCCCCATTTCCCTCCAGGAAGTATCTGCGCCCGCCGTCGTCCAGCCAGCCTGTCTGCATCACGCCATCCTGGTTGCTGTAATACCAGGTTCCGTTGTCATTAATCCATCCCTTGGAAAGGGCGCCTGAACTGCCGAAGTAATACCATTTCCCGCTGTCGGATTTCCAGCCGGTTATCATCTTACCGGTAGAGTCATCCAGATAGTAAGACTTGCCGGACTGGTTGAGCCAGCCCTTGGACACCAAACCGTCCCCGTTCATATAGTACCATGCGCCGTCATCCTGAATCCAGTTGTTCTTCTGCTTTGCATAGTTCTGGTAATAGTAGGTCTGGCCGTTGATGGTTCTCCACGTATTAGCCGGAATCACAGAGGTAAAATCCTTGAACTGGAAATCAATATCTACATTGCCGCTTATACCGTTTACAGCGCCGGTGCTGGTTGCCTGCCACATAACGGGATTCTGATAGGCCGGTTTGGCGGAATAGCGCGCCACCCATACAGGGTAATTCATCTTGCTCATATCCAGCTTATTGGCAAGCCAGTTGTCATTGGCATAGATGACCGGATAATAGCCCGCCTCTGAAATCCGACCACAGAACGCGTTGGCGATGGCGGCCAGCTCATCCTTGGAAAGGGTTCCCTGGGTGGAATCCTCCATGTCAAAAGCCACCGGATAGGAGACCGGATAATCGTGAATCAGGTTGAGAACAAAGTTCGCCTCCTCCACTGCCATCTCCGGCGCCATGGCCAGTGAATAGATATATACGCCCACCTTGACGCCTGCCGCGCTGGCCTGCTGGATATTCCTGTGGAAATAAGGATCCACTGCGCCCTTTGAACGGGTGCCCAGCATGACGAAGGACACGTCGTCCGCAGCTACCTGGCTCCAGTTAATATCCCCCTGCCACCTGGACACGTCAATTCCCCGGAACAGCACATTATTGATGGCTGAGCCGTCCGGCATCTGGTATACGCCGTTTACCTTCTTCCACGCATTGGGATTTGCGGTGGAAGCAGACTGTCCTGAGGTGCTTCCTGTTCCGGAAGCAGTCCCTGTGCTGCCGGCGGAGCTCTGCCCCGGTCCTACGGGAGATATGACCGTGGCGGACTGGGTCTCCCCCGGTCCCACGGCCAGGGATGTACCTGCGGGCACAATTGTCCCTGCCCCAATGAGTCCTGCCAGGGCAAGTGCGTGGCAGCGCCTCATTATCTGCGTCGTATTTTTCATAGTATTCTCCTCATACCTTTGTATTTTTCAAAAAAGAGGGGATGTCCAGCCATCCGCTGTCACATCCCCCCTTATTAAACCGCTGTAAATCAACCTGGTCCGTCTGTCCGTCCTGGTTCAAGCGCAGTTGATGAGCCGGATGGGCTGTTATTGGAATTGCCGCTGGTCGGGCCGTTTGAACTGTTTCCGGAGCCGCCCGGTGTGCCGCTGCTGATACCGGATCCGGAAGAACCGGACACTCCAGGTCCGCCGCTGCCGCCGGAACTGCCGGAATTATTGTTCACGGTTCCCGGAGTCTGGGCCGATACGCCGTTGGCATTCTGGCATACGCCGCTGCCGTCAAAGTTATACTGAACGCCGTTGATGGTAGCTGTGGTGCCTGCAATCATCTTTCCCTCGTTGGCAGGGTTCAGATAATAATACTTGCCGTCCAGCTGAATCCATCCCGTCATCATATGCCCGTTGCTGTTGAAGTAATGCCAGGAATTATCAATCTGCTTCCAGCCCGTGGACATCTTGCCGTTGCTTGTATCCATATAATATTTGTTGCCTTCGCTGTCGCTCAGCCAGCCGATCAGCATCCGGCCGTCCGTATTCAGGTAGAAATAATCATTATCCACTTTAGCCCAGCCCGTCATCATCTTGCCGTCCGTGCCAAAGAGATACCAGTTGTCCTTAATCTGTGCCCAGGAATTAACCACGCACTTTCCGTTGCTCTGGAAATAATACCAGGCCCCGTCCATCTCACGCCAGCCGGTTGCCATGGTACCGTTGCCCCGCATGAAGTAGTAGTCATTGCCAATCTTCAGCCAGCCTGTAACCATACTGCCGTCATTCAGCATATAATACCACTTGCCGTCCTCCGGATTAATCCAGCCCATGGCCATAAGACCATTCGGCCTGAAGAAATACCACTTGCCGTCAATCTGCTTAAAACCCGTGGACATATGTCCCGTGGATAAGTCCATGTAATACCAGCCCTCGCTGGTCTGAAGCCATCCCGTATGTGTCTGTCCGTTATAGATATAAGTCCAACTATCATTGGATTTACTCCATCCGTCCGCCGCATAGCTGGTAAATACAGACCCCAATGACATGGCCCCAATCATACCGGCTGCCGCCATTGCCGCCCAGTACTTTTTATATCCCATTTGTCATCCTCCTCGCCTGGTATATCTGGCCGGGGCATAGGAATCCCCAACCGTTTACATATCTCCGATTATAGCACAAACCCATATTCATTTGGTAACAAATTTATTACAATTTCCGTAATTTCCTATAATATTTTTTTGCATACCGGTACATGATGATGGTGTATTCCCCGAACTCATCTCCCAGAATACTTTTATATACAGCCCACAGGCACCACAGGAATCCGCCCAGGGCCGCATTGGCATAGAGAGCAAACAGTTCGTCTTCCGAGGGCTCCCGCCTGAGATAAAGCCTGAAAAGCCGCTCCATGTCCTCTTCATTGTAATAGGAATAAATAGCGCACATGGACACATCCATCACCGGATCGCACATGCCTGCATACTCCCAATCCAGAAGTTTTACACTGCCGTCCTCAAAAAAGAGAAAGTTATCCACATTTGCATCAATATGACACAGGCATTTTGGGCGTTCCATTGAATCAAGGGTATCCATAAGCCAGTCCATCCACCCCTTTACTTCCTCGTAATCCTCAAACAAAAGGGCGCCATGGCTCCTGCACAGCTTTTCGTAAAAGCTGATCCTCTCCCGGATATCAAAGGAATGGGCCACCGTGATGCCTGACTGGTGAAGGCGGCGCACCATGGACATGCATTTTTCCATATCAGCCCAATCTGCGGAATCCGCATTTCTGGTACCTTCATAGTAATCCGCTATCTTATACCCGGTCTTTTCATTCATGTACAGCACATGCTCGGTGATTTCCAGTGAGGCAACGGCATCGTAGACTGTTTTTTCCTGTTCCCTGTTAATCAGAAGTTCTGTTCCCGGACCCGGTATGCGGCAGATGCAGTGGCGGTCCTCCACCTTAAACAGAAAGGACTTGTTGGTCATGCCTGCTTTCAGGCAGCGGATATCCTTTATGCTGGATTCCGGTACCTTGAATACCTCTGCGACCAGCTTCATGGCCGCATTGTCAGAATGATTCTGATAGCGGGGGTCAAACAGGCGCAGCTCCTCCAGGTTCTCAAATTCATATACCTGATCATCCGGCTGACGGTTCACATCCATCTCTATCTCATCCCACCGGGAGGCCGCCAGGCCGCCGGCTTCCTGGGCTGCTTCCAGCAGTCCGCCGCCTTCCTCCTCAAGCCGCCGTCTGGCCTCTCCCTCCAGCATGTCCACATAGACCTGTTCCCAGTAGAACTGCTCTGTCCCCGGTATCTTATAATAGGCTTCCAGCACCGGAAGGAACTGCCGGGAAAATTCCCGGGAAAAATAAGCCGGACCATACATGACCCACTGGTCCCGTCCGCCTACTTTTACGTCAGTAATCCTCCCCTTTTTATTGAAATAAAGGCACCATTCCCTGGTCTCTCCCCTCTGAAAGGCAGAGCTGTACCAGGCCCCGCATTCATAGGCATGATACATATTCTCACGCATCCAGTTATCCGATGACAGGACGTACATATTGCGCCCCTCCAGCACCTTCCTGGCCCGGTAAATGGTGGTCAGGGTGTTTTTACTGGTATATTCAGGATTGTACAGAAGCTCCACGCCGTATTTATCAATAAGGTATTCAAACTTCTCCTTCAGATATCCCACTGCTATGGTTATGTTCCTTATGCCCGCTTCGTGAAGCTGCTTAATCTGGCGTTCAATCATACGCTCCCCAAAGACCTCCAGAAGCCCCTTGGGCGTCTCAAAGGTCAGGGGGACAAAGCGTGAACCGAAGCCCGCTGCAATAATAAGGGCCCCGTCCACCTTATATTGGTCTAACAGCTTCCGGCCATCCGGCATAAGTCTCCATCGGGCCTTGCCCTTTTGGCTGCTTTCCTCTCCTATATATCCCTTTGCCAGACATTCCTTAATCAAACCATTGGCCGTGCCCAGGGAGACATCCAGCTTTCCGGCCAGCTCTCTCTGGGTAATATCCGGCTGCTCCAGCACTGCCCTGCATACAAGTCCATGTCTGTCCATTGTGTAATCCTCGCTTCCCTGCCTGTTTATGTTCAAATTTATCGTTTTGTAAAAATATATGAACATTATATCATACCCGTTTAAAAAAGCAAGTATAAAAAGCAGCATCACAGCGTTCAAAAAACGGAAGGAAATATTTCTATTTTTAAATCATAACGCTAAAAAGCCAGGTTCGGAATAATATCCCGGAACCCGGCTTTCCTCTCTATAAACTTACACTTCAAATATCAAATCCCCATAACTGGGCATTGGCCACAATTCCTTATCCACAATCATCTCCAGCTGGTCCACAGGTGCTCTGAGTGCTTCCATGGCCGGCACCACCTGGCTGTGGTAGACAAGTGCCTGAACCTTACCGCCTTCAGCGGCGGCGGCCTTTTCTGTCACCTCCAAAAGGCGGGCAAGGGCTGTCTTTATCTCTGCCAGCAGCTTTGAGGTCTCTATCAGCAGCTCTGTCTGGGTGCTTACATCCGCTTCCTGACATACGCCCTTCACGGCTGCGATGGAGGAAGCCAGCTGTGTGGTATACTTGATTACTGCCGGTATAATAGACTTGCTGGCCATGTCATACATGGTTCTGGCCTCAATGTTAATGGCTTTGGAATAGTTCTCATATTCCACCTCAGACCTGGATTCCAGCTCAGCTTTTGTGAATACCCCGAACGCCTCAAACAGCTTCACTGCCTTATCCGTTGTCAGGGCCGGGATGGCATCCACCATGGAGCGGATGTTTGGAAGTCCTCTCCTCTCAGCCTCAGCCACCCATTCGTCTGAGTAGCCATTTCCGTTAAAAATAATTCTTTTATGGGCAGCCAGGGTCTCTTTGATAAAATCATGTACAGCCATATCAAAGTCCTCTGCCTTTTCCAGCATGTCTGCTGCTTCCTTAAAGGCCTCTGCCACAATGGTGTTCAGCACGGTATTGGGGGAAGCGATGGAATCCGAGGACCCCACCATGCGGAACTCGAATTTATTGCCCGTAAAGGCAAAGGGTGATGTACGGTTCCTGTCCGTGGCATCCTTATCCAGGTCCGGAAGAATGTCAACGCCGGTCTTTAAGGTACCGCCCTGTTTGGAGTGGGTGGCTTCGCCGGTGCTGCACAGCTGATCAATTACATCCTCAAGCTGCTCTCCCAGGAAAATGGATATGATGGCGGGCGGCGCCTCGTTGGCTCCCAGTCTGTGGTCATTTCCCACATCGGAGGCAGATTCCCTGAGAAGGTCTGCATGGATATCCACAGCCTTGATGATACATGCCAGTACCAATAGGAACTGGATGTTTTCGTGGGGCGTGTCGCCGGGGTTCAGGAGATTGGTGCCGTCATCCCCGGTCAGTGACCAGTTGTCGTGCTTACCGGAACCATTGACGCCTGCAAAGGGCTTCTCATGAAGGAGACAGGCCATGCCGTGACGTCCGGCCACCTTCTTAAGGGTCTCCATCACAATCTGGTTGTGGTCAACGGCCTGGTTCACACCCTCGTAGATGGGAGCAAGCTCATGCTGGGCAGGAGCCACCTCATTGTGCTGTGTCTTGGCAGGCACGCCTAATTTCCACAGCTCTTTATTTACATCATTCATGTAAGAACCGATTCTCTCACGGATGGCGCCGAAGTAATGGTCCTCCAGCTCCTGGCCCTTGGGAGGCATTGCGCCGAATAAGGTGCGTCCGGTGTAAATCAGGTCCTTGCGCTGCAGATATTTTTCTCTGTCTACCAGAAAATATTCCTGCTCCGCGCCCACGGACGGTGCGACCCGCTTGGCTGTGGTGTTGCCGAATAAACGCAGTATCCTTAATGCCTGCTCATTGACAGCCTGCATGGAACGCAGCAGCGGGGTCTTTTTGTCCAGCGCCTCTCCCTTATAGGAACAAAAGGAAGTGGGGATGCACAGTGTCACGCCGATAGCGTCTTCCCGCAAAAAGGCCGGTGAGGTACAGTCCCAAACCGTATATCCCCTGGCTTCAAAGGTAGCGCGAAGGCCGCCGGATGGGAATGAGGATGCGTCCGGCTCGCCCTTAATCAGCTCCTTGCCGGAGAATTCCATGATTACCTTACCGTCGGAGGGAGCAGAGATAAAGGAATCATGCTTCTCTGCAGTCACGCCTGTCAGCGGCTGGAACCAGTGGGTATAGTGGGTGGCTCCCCTCTCAATTGCCCAGTCCTTCATGGCATGGGCAACCACATCCGCAATACTCGGGTCCAGCTCTGCCCCGTCTTCAATGGTTTTCTTCAGCTTCTTGTACACACTCTTTGGCAGACGGTCCCTCATCACCGCGTCATTGAATACATTTTTACCGAACATCTCCGATACATTCAATACATCGCTCATAGAATTATCCATCCTCTCTTTTTATCTTCCTTTTCCAAAATCGTTTCCCAAATCCTCAGGTCACTCAGGTCACAGTTCTCCCGGGTCATACATCCCTTCTCACGTAATTATATTAAGTCCGCGCGGATATATAATAAAAAGGTGTTCCCCCTCTGAGAGAGAACACCTTTGTTCTTTATTAAAATAAACCATTTCCACTGAAATTGCAAGTGGTTTTTAAATAAATATGCATTTTTATTCTAATAATGATTATGAAGCTGTATTAATAACTGGCATCCGTTATAGTGGTGTAGGTTATAAATCAGCCGGTACATCATATATTAGGCCTTGCCGACGGAACCGAACAGCTCCATCTTTTCCTTAACAGTTGCCCGGATAGCATCAGCGCCCGGAGCCAGAAGCTTTCTTGGGTCAAAGCCTTTGCCCTTCTGGTCCTTGCCTGCCTCGATGTATTCCCTGGTGGCTGCTGCGAAGGACAGCTGGCACTCTGTGTTTACATTGATTTTTGCAACGCCCAGGCTGATAGCCTTTTTAATCATATCCTCAGGGATACCTGTACCGCCGTGAAGAACCAGAGGCATGTCGCCTACGGCTGCCTTTACCTGCTCCAGTACGTCGAAGCGCAGACCCGGCCAGTTCTCAGGATATTTACCGTGGATATTGCCGATGCCGGCTGCCAGGAAGTCAATTCCCAGATCAGCGATGGCCTTGCACTCCCGGGGATCAGCGCACTCGCCTAAGCCTACCACGCCGTCTTCCTCACCGCCGATGGATCCAACCTCTGCCTCCAGGGACAGGCCCATGGCATGTGCTACCTTAACCAGCTCCTTTGTCTTCTCGATGTTCTCTTCGATTGGATAGTGGGAACCATCAAACATGATGGAGGAAAATCCTGCTTTGATACATTTATAGCAGCCATCGTAAGTACCATGGTCCAGATGCAGGGCAACCGGAACCGTGATGTTCAGTTCTTCCATCATGGCCTCAACCATGGCAGCAACTGTCTTAAATCCTGTCATATACTTTCCTGCGCCCTCGGATACGCCCAGGATAACCGGAGATTTCAGTTCTTCTGCTGTCAGCAGTACGGACTTGGTCCACTCCAGGTTGTTGATGTTAAACTGGCCAACTGCGTACTTGCCTTCCCTTGCTTTTTCAAGCATGTCTTTTGCTGAAACTAACATATTATACCTCCTTATAACTTTGTTATTTTATTAACTATCTCACCCATTATATCGCATACGCGAACAAAAAGGAAGATGTTTTTCATTAAATCAGCTGATGCCCAGGATGTCCTTTACCTCGTTCTTCATATCATCCACGCCGCACTCCCTGTTATGGCGGACGGCTGCATGGCGGATTTCCTCCACAGCCTGGGGAACAGCGACGCCGGACAGGGCGCTTAACGCATCCACAATTTCAAATTCATCCTTGCCCTCCAGTCCTTCCCTGCCTGCAATGGCTTCCATGACACTGTGGGAGAATTTATACGGACTGGCAGTGGACGCTATGACTGTCTTTGTGTCATCCCCGCTTTCCTTCCTGTAATTTCCATATACAGAAGCCGCAACGCCTGTATGGGTGTCAATGAGATAGCCCGTATCATCAAACAGTTTTTTGATGGTGGCAGCGTTCTGCTCCTGGGTGGCAAAACCTCCCACAAAATCAGACATGAAGGCGCGCATTTCAGGCGTAACCTCATATCTTCCCTCCCGGGAAAGCCCCCGCATCAGGTTTCCGCTTGCAAGGGCGTCACATCCTGTACTCATGTAGATGAGGCGCTCCAGATTGCTGGATATAAGGATATCCATGGACGGTGAATTGGTGAGGATAAACTCTCTTTTCCTGTCATAAATTCCTGTGGTAAAAAAGTCATACAAGACTTTATTGTCATTGGAGGCGCATACCAGCGTCTTTACAGGAAGCCCCATGCGCTTGGCAAAATAGGCTGCCAGGATATTGCCGAAATTACCTGTGGGCACCACCACATTGATATTCTCGCCCTTCTCTATCTCTCCTGCTTCTAACAGTTTGGCATAAGCATATACATAGTATACAATCTGAGGAACCAGACGGCCAATGTTAATGGAATTTGCCGAGGAAAACTGGAACCCCTTTCCCATAAGCTCTGCTTCCAGGTCCTTGTCCCCAAACATTTTCTTCACGCCGGTCTGAGCGTCATCAAAATTGCCGTGGATTGCCACCACAGAGGTGTTGTCCCCTTTCTGGGTGCGCATCTGAAGCTCCTGGACCTTGCTGACTCCGTCCTTGGGATAGAATACAATAATCCGTGTGCCGGGCACATCTGCAAATCCGGCCATGGCCGCCTTGCCCGTATCCCCGGATGTGGCCGTGAGAATGACGATTTCCCGGTCCACATGGTTCTTCCTGGCCGCTGTCGTCATAAGGTGCGGCAGGATGGACAGAGCCATGTCCTTGAATGCTATGGTGCTTCCATGGTACAGTTCAAGATAATATGCCCCGTCAGCCTTTGCCAGAGGCGCTATCTCCTCTGTATCAAACTTGCTGTCATAGGCCCTGGCAATACAGTCCTTTAGTTCCTTTTCCGTATAATCTGTCAGGAACAGCTTCATGACCTCATACGCGGTTTCCTGGTATGTCATGGACGCCAGCTTTTCAAGGGGCACATCCAGCTGCGGAATACAGGACGGCATGAACAGGCCGCCGTCCTTTGCAAGGCCCTGTAAGATGGCCATGGAAGCTGTCACTTCCTTTTCACCGCCTCTTGTACTCTGATAGGTTAATCCCATACTCTTTTTCCTCGCTTTTAAAATTCTCAATTAGTAATGTTACCAAAATATTAACATATTTCCCGGACAGACGCAACTGCAAACACGGATACCTTCCTTTTCCGCCCTTTATCTGGTATACTGATACAGCCTGTCCCCATACCGGCCGGGCCTCATCAGCCGCGGTATCCGTACAGGCCCAATAAGCCCGGGAGGAACATTATCATGACCTATGAACACATAGTTGCCGGAACCTTTGTAAGCCGGCCCAACCGCTTTATCGCCCATGTAAAGACAGGGAACAGAACAGTGGTATGCCATGTAAAAAACACCGGACGGTGCAGGGAGCTTCTGATTCCCGGAGCCGCGGTTATACTGGAATTCCATCCGGACGCAGCCGTTTCCGGAAGAAAGACCGAGTATGACCTGATTGGCGTATATAAAAATGATCTGTTCATCAATATGGACTCCCAGGCCCCCAACAAGGCTGCATGGGAGTGGCTGACCTCACTGGACGGCAGCATGGACAGCTGCGGCTGTGCGGAAAAAGCCTGCTCCCCCTTTTCCCCTCTTGGACCTTATGTACCCTGTGACATACGGCGGGAGGTCACCCACGGCGACTCACGGTTTGACCTGGCATTCTCCCTGAGAGACCGGGATACGAAGGCAGTGTCCCCGGCCTTTATGGAAGTCAAAGGCGTAACCCTGGAGGAAAACGGTGTGGCCATGTTTCCTGACGCGCCCACGGAACGGGGCATCAAACACTTAAAGGGCCTTATAAGGGCCCATGAGGAAGGTTATGAGGCTTATGTCCTGTTTGTCATCCAGATGAAGGGCATCCGTGGCTTTACCCCCAATGACATGACCCATCCGGCCTTTGGGGACGCGCTCAGGCAGGCCCGTGAAGCAGGCGTCCATGTGCTGGCATATGACTGTCTCGTAACACCCGATACCATGATTGTGGATTCACCGGTAAAGGTCATTCTGGATTAGAACATGCCGCAAAATACCCTTTAAACGCTCCGGGCCAGGGCCTCCCGTTGGGAAGCCCTGGCCGTTTCAGCATTCATATTGAATAATATAATCTCCAAACTTCAGGTATTTTAAGAGCGGCAGTTATTTTAAGAGCGGCAGTTTTTAAGAACGGCAGTTGCCGCAGTTGCCGCAATTGTTCCAATTACCGCAATTATTGCAGTTATTGCAGGAGCAGCGGCAGTTTGAAGCCGCAGCGGTCCGGTCTGCTGCCTGGGCAGCCGTCCTTGCCTCAGCCGACTGATTACATCTGTTGTTGGCATAGAACCCTGCCATATAGCCCTGCCAGTATAAATCGCAGGTCCGGCCTGTTCCGCCGCATGACCCGGCAGTGCCTGCTGCGGCTGCGGCCGCAGTACTTCCGCAGTTTCCGCCTGCAGCTGCCGTTCTGGCAAACGCTGCATCCCCTGCATAATAAGCTCCCTCATAAGTTCCTGCATATTCATTCCAACCATTACAATTATTATAATTCATAGTGTTAATCTCCTTTCATCTAGGTTGTACTTTATTATACGGGGCTGGGCCAAAAGTGTGACAACCCTCCTTTTATTCCCACAGATACGTACTCTGCATATAATATCATAACAAACCTGAACGGTGATTCACTATGGTCTATCCGCTACATGAACTGAAACCGGGAGAACGGGCCGAAATCGTCTGGGTTATCAGCGAACCGCCTATGTCGCTGCGGCTGGAAGAGCTGGGTTTTACAGCCCCGGCACTGGTGACCTGTATTCTGAAGGGGAGGCGCGGCCGCATGTCCGCCTACCAGATACAGGACACGGTCATCGCCCTCAGGCCCCAAAATGCCAGGGAAGTGCTGGTACGGCCTTTGCAGCCAGTTTAAACCTCCATGACTGCCTTAATACCGGTTGTCAAATACACGGGTAGACTTCTTCTCGCTTCTTGGAAGCTCGCCCAGCTCCACCAGCTTCACCACAGGAGTCAGGCCAATCCGCCCCTTAAACTGATTCTGGATTTCGATTTCCAGGGCGTATTTGTTAATGGATGGATTTGTCTCTACAAATAAGGTCAGCACATCCTTGCCCATCAGATGGTCCACCATAACCTGGTATTCGCTGGAGGCACCTTCTATGGAGCTTAAAAGCTCCTCTATCTGGCTTGGGAATATGTTCACGCCCTTTACCTTGACCATATCGTCGGTACGCCCAATGAGGGTGCCGATTCTGGGATAAGGCGAACCGCAGGGACAGTCTCCCGGCACGATTCTGGACAGGTCGTGAGTGCGGTAGCGAATCAGGGGAGCACCTTCCTTTTTCAGGGTAGTGATGACAATTTCTCCCACCTCGCCGTCAGGCAGCACCTCACCTGTCTTGGGGTCCACAATCTCGATGTATATGTAGTCATCCCAGTAGTGCATGGCTCCCTGTTTCTCGCAGTTAATGGCAATTCCCGGCCCGTACACCTCCGTAAGGCCGTAAATGTCGAACAGATCCACTCCCAGCTCAGCCGCTATCCTGTTCCTCATCTTCTCGCCCCAGCGCTCGGAACCAATAACACCCTTTTTCAGATGGATGCGCTCTCCAATGCCTCTCTTGGCAATCTCCTCAGCCAGCAAAAGAGCATAGGAGGACGTGGCGCACAGGACCGTGGACTTCATATCCATCATCATGCGCAGCTGCTTATCCGCGTTGCCGGGTCCCATGGGAACGGTCATCGCGCCCAGACGCTCCGCTCCCAGCTGGAAACCGATTCCGGCTGTCCACAGACCATAACCCGGCGTAATCTGGATACGGTCCAGGTTTGTGATGCCCGCCATCTCATAGCAGCGCGCAAACATCAGAGCCCAGTCATCCACATCCTTCTGGGTATAGGGAATGATGACCGGTGTTCCGGTGGTGCCTGAGGAAGAATGAATACGCACGATTTTCTCTTCCGGAGCAGCCATCAGGCCCAGAGGATACGCTTCCCTCAAATCACCCTTCCAGGTAAAAGGGAGCTTCTCGAAATCCTCCTGGGACTGTATCTGATTCACATTGACGCCTTCCAGCTTATGTTTGTAAAAACACTCCTTGGCTGTCAGTTTCTTGAGCTGTTCCTTAATGAGAAGGAACTGGGATTCTTTCATCTTCATCTGGTTAATCCTCCGTTTATCTTATCATGGCGCTGGCTGCCGCGCCCAGCTTCAGGGCCTTCATATTCATGTCCTTAAACTTTTCCGGCACTCTTTTTTCAATGGCTGCCTCCATCTCCTCCAGGGAAATTCCTATCAGTCCGCTGGCAATGGCTGCTCCCAGCAAGGCCACATTCATTACCTTCGGGGAACCGCACTCCATGCCAATGGACGCTGCATCCACCACCACCAGGTTCTCCCCGGCATGTTCCAGGTATTCCATCATCTCCCGGCCCGTGTAGGCACCTCCTGTCAGGGAGGCGGTCACCGGCCGTATGGGGGCCGGGGATACCACCACACAGCCGCCCTTTTTCAGGTAAGGCAGGCACCGGACAGCCTCTGCCGGTTCAAAGCCGATGATCACGTCTGCCCCGCCGTGGGGTATCAGCGGAGAATATATCTTCTCACCGATACGCACATGACTCACCACGCTTCCGCCCCTCTGGGCCATGCCGATGGTTTCAGCTCCCCTGGCCTCCATTCCCTTCTCCATGGCCGCCAGGGCTATGAGGCGGGATGCCAGGACAGTGCCCTGACCGCCCACTCCGCACAGCAATACATTTTTTGTCATCTTATATACCTCGCTCTCCAAGCATCTTCCCTGTCCTGTCCGTCTGAAGCAGGACTATTTAACCGTTTCAATGGCGTCTACGGAACAGATCTGGCTGCACAGGCCGCATCCGGTGCACAGGCCGCTGTCTATGCGCACCATATCCCCGTCCAGCACCAATGCGGGACAGCCAATCTCATTGATGCAGGTCCGGCAGTTCACACATCTGTCCTCCGCAATCCTGCACGTCCGGAAGCTTTTTATGATAGCCGCACAGGGGGACTTGAAAATAACGGCTTTCACGCCCTTCATGGCGGACAGCTTAAGCACGGCGTCCACACACGCATTTAAATCCAGCGCGTCCACTGTAACGGTATTCTTTACGCCAATACCCTCCAGCACCTTTGTAATGTCCACTTTCTCCACTACATTTCCCATCATGGTACGGCCTGTGCCCGGATGGGGCTGGTGGCCTGTCATGGCCGTGGTGGAGTTGTCCAGGATGCACAGGGTCAGGCTGGCCTCATTGTATACCGCATTGACAATGCCTGTGAGACCGGAGGCAAAGAAGGTGGAATCTCCCACAAAGGAAAAATACCGTTTGTCCGGCTCCACCCGCTGCAGCCCCTGGGCCATGGTAATCCCAGCGCCCATGCACAGACAGGTGTCCACCATATCCAGAGGCTTTGCATTGCCCAGGGTATAGCAGCCGATATCGCCGCAGTAAACTCCCTCTATGGGCGCCGCGCCCTCCTCCAGGCCTTCATTTAACTTCTCCATGGCTCTCTTTACCGCGTAGAAGGATGCCCGGTGGGGACATCCGGCACAGAGGACCGGCGGACGCACCGGCAGCGGCGGAACCGGCAGGGCTGCTTCCGGCTCCGCTGCACCGCCTTCCAGTCCTTCCAGATACCGGATATAGGATTCTCCCAGATACTCTTCCAGAACCCTTCTGACAGACTCCACGGAGTTTTCACCGGCGGTCTGCACTTCCCCTGTTAGCTTGCCCTTTACTTCCAGAGGCAGATGGTGCCTGCCGCTAAGAAGCAGCAGCTCCTGTTCCAGAACCGGATCCAGTTCCTCCACAGCCATCACCTGGTCCAGTCCTTCTGCGAATTCCAGAAGCAGACGCTCAGGCATGGGATTGGGGGTGGATACCTTAATCACCCTTGCTCCTCTGTATCCGTTCAGGGCTTCCATGACAAACCCGTAGCTGATGCCATGAGTGATGATGCCCTTGATCGTGTTTCCCTCTTCCCTATGCAGCAGGTTGAACCTGTAGCTTGAAAAGTCCTCCCCTATAATGGGATTGCGCGCCTCAATCATCCTGTGGTTTGCATGGGACAGCCTGGGGAAAATGACCCATTTGCCGGAATCCTTGACAAAGCCCTCTGGCGCCGGAAGCTTGACCCGTTCCTTAAGCTCCACGCTGGCGCATCCGTGGCATAGCCTTGTGGTAGGGCGGAACAACACAGGAGTATGATATTTCTCAGAATATTCAAAGGCATCCTTAATCATCTCGTATGCCTCTTCCGGAGAGCTGGGATCAAATACCGGCAGCTTGGAAAACTGGCCGAACCTGCGTGTATCCTGTTCTGTCTGGGAAGATATGGGCCCCGGATCGTCGGCCACCACTACCACCATGCCTCCCTTTACCCCCACATAAGCCAGGCTCATCAGAGGGTCTGAAGCCACATTCAGCCCTACCTGCTTCATGGTGACCATGGTCCTGGCTCCGGTGTATGCAGCCGCGGCCGCCACCTCCATACCTGCCTTTTCATTGACAGACCACTCTACATAGATATCTCCGGGATTATGCTTGGCCACCGTCTCCAGTACTTCCGTCGAGGGTGTACCCGGATAACCGGAAACCACCTTAACTCCTGCCCGGACAGCGCCCAGGCCGATTGCCTCATTTCCCATTAAAAATGATTTGGACATTCCCCTTCTCCTTCCCAACCGTGTTTTGTTTGTCAGATATACGTTCAGACAGGCTTTAGACCCTTCTGATCCCATACATTCTGTTATGTTTTGGTATCATTATACGCAAAAAGGCCTGTCCTTTCAAGAAAGGACAGGCCTGAATCCCAAAATGCCTGTGATGCCACCTTAACTTTTTAATACGCTCTCAAACATGCGCGGTACAACGGTACGGTACATGCTCTGCCCTTAACGCAGGCCTGCGGTCCGGATACTTGGCGCGTAAGCTGTCAGCTGACGGCCTTTCCCCTTTCCCTCAGCGGTCCATTTGCCGGCCGGCCTGTTACAGGGATTCCACCATCCCCTGCTCTCTGTGAACGCCCTCTACGGTTTGATCTCCGCTTCAACGGTTTATTTCAATCCCCATCCTGAGTATAGTACGGCTCAGAATACCCCAGCAGACAGGCTGCTGTTTAAGATTCAGCTTACTAGATATTATACAAGTTTTCCCGCAGATGTCAAACATTTTTTAGCCTGAATCTACTGATCATTGGTAAGCTTAAAGTAATCCAGAACATAAAATACCAGACTTAAAATCATGCCTACCACGCAGGCCAGCACCATACCGGTAAGCTGCACATTTCCAAACTTCACGGCAATTCCCGACAGACCCGTGACAAATATGACTGAGGTAAGGGCCAGATTTCTGGAATTTCCGTAATCCACCCTGGAATCCACCAGAATACGCAGACCTGAGGTACCAATCATACCGTAAAGCAGGAAGGAAATACCGCCGATAACAGGACCGGGTATGGTGCTGATAAGAGTGGAGAACTTGCCGATAAAGGAGCACACAATGGACAGCACGGCCGCTCCCGCAATCACGCGCACGCTGTACACACGGGTGATTGCCATGACGCCGATATTCTCTCCATAGGTGGTGGTGGGCACAGAGCCTATCAGTCCTGATATCATGGTGGAAAAATTATCTCCGAACAGGGAACGGTGAAGACCCGGATCCTTTAACAGATCCCTTCCCACAATCTTGCTGGTGACCACCTGGTGTCCGATGTGCTCAGAGGTGATGACCAGGAGCACCGGAAGGATAATCATGATAGCCTCCAGATTAAACTTAGGCGTGCTGAAATTAGGCAGGGCAAAAACAGGAGCCGCTGCCACCTCGGCAAAATCCACGATACCCGCGGCAAGGGCAGACGCGTAGCCCACAATGACCGCTATGAGGATAGGGATAACCGAGAAGAACTTTCTGAACAGGATGGAACCAAATACAGCAGTTCCCAGGGTAAGAACAAACACAATTGTCTTTCTGGGGTCCAGCACCTCGTCCAGAAGCCCTGCATTGCTGGCAGCTGAACCGGAGAGCTCCAGTCCTATGAGCGCCACCACCGGGCCCATGGCTGCCGGCGGAAGGACCACCTCAATCCATTCTGTCCCGAATTTATATACAATAAAGGCCAGGATACAACCGCAGAACCCCACTGCCACGAATCCACCCAGGGCATATTCATATCCGAAATTACTGATGACCACGCCTGCCGGCGCCAGAAATGCAAAGCTGGATCCCAGATAGGCCGGGGCCTTTCCCTTTGTCACTCCGATAAAAAGCAGGGTGCCCACACCGTTCATAAACAGCACCACAGCCGGGTTTATGCCAAATATAAACGGCACCAGGATGGATGCGCCGAACATGGCGAACATGTGCTGGATGCTGAGGGGTACCAACAGGTTAAAGGGTACCTTGTCCTCTACTTGAATGATGCGTTGATTTTCCATTGTCTTCCTCCTTTGTTGTCCACTTGTTTCATACTCTGTTTCCTGCCGCGCGTCTCCGCCCTGAGCGGTTATGTCCCCGGCTTATCTTACCCCTCTCAAAACACCGTTCGCAGATGGAGAACGGATAATCCCATGACAGCTCCTTCCCGCAGGCTGAACATTTACGGGTGTAGCTGGCACATTCTGTCCTTAAAATACGGCTGATTTCCTCCTCTGTGCTGCGTCTCTCCTCGGCCAGGTTCTCGGCCTGAACAGGAAGCCCCACCTTTCTGGAGAACTGGAAATAAAGGTCCAGCATCTTATAGTAGCTCTCCAAATCATACAGGTCCTCTCCCGGGCTGTAAGGAAACTCCAGTTCCGTCACGTCACGGTATTCCCTGCAGTAATCCTTCCACAGGTCCATGACCATCTTATTGTCTATGTCAATGGAACAGGTGATGAGCTTATAAATTTCCTGCCGGGAGTATTCCCCCATATCATCCCGGTGTACATGCTCAAAACTCATATACAGCGCCAGCAGCTCGTCCACCTCCATCTTCTCATAAATGGAAGGCGTGTCCATGCCGGCCCATATCTTAACCAGCGTATCAATCTCAGCAGGAAGGTTGAGAAGCTGCTCAGGGAATCCCACATATGCCTTCATAATAGGCATGGGCATTCTGGAAAGACCGTCCTCAATGACCTCCGGCTCGTCGATGGCAGCCACGAATCCCTCGTCGTAAAGACCGTATCTTCCGGCCCGTCCGGCAATCTGTTTTATCTCCTCCGGATTCAGGGTACGCTTATTTACCCCGTCAAATTTGCGTGTTTCCACAAATACGATTCTGCGTATGGGCAGGTTTAGCCCCATGCCGATGGCGTCAGTGCTGACCACCACCTCTGTCTCCCTGGCCAGGAACCTGCGCACCTGTTCACGCCTGGTGGCGGGAGGCAGGCTTCCGTAAATAACGCTGCAGTGGATTCCTTCGTTCTCCAGGTGGGCTGCCAGGGCCAGCACTGATTTTTTGGAAAACACAATGAGGGCATCGCCCTTTTTTAAATCCTGTTTCAGATTATAGGGCTTTTTCTCCATGGTCAGCCGGGTGTTCCGCTTATGGCGCACCACCCTGTACTGGTCGCCGCACCGCTTAATCATCTGAACCACAATATCCTCTGCCTCGGGAGCCATGCACAGGTGGATTTCCTCTGCCCGAAGCCCCAGCACTGCCCTGGTCCAGTTATGTCCGCGGTAGGGGTCGGCTATCATCTGGCACTCGTCCACCACCACGATATCGAAATATTCATGGTCGTTTAACATCTCTACGGTACAGGACTGGCAGACCGCTCCAGGCACCTCCAGCGTCTCCTCGCCTGTGACCATGGAACAGGACAGGCCCTCTGTGTTGAGCTTGTCATAGACCTCCAGGGCCAGCAGTCTTAACGGCCCGAAGTAAGCTCCATGCCTGCACTCCTTAAGACGCTCCAGCGCGTCGTGGGTCTTGCCGCTGTTGGTAGGTCCCACATGAAGGATGAATCTGCGTTTCATCTCCCTGGCCCCTGGGTATTCCTGCTCCGGCTTCTGTTTCACAGACTCCAGGATCCCCTTCTTGATGGTTTTCGGAATGTAGAACAGCTGGTATGCCCTCTCCAGAGAATTAGTGAGGAGATAACGGCGGATGCCCTGCATCTTCAGCACCTGCTCCAAATCCTCAAGGGACAGGCCGTTTACATATTCCAGGTCCTTTCTGGCAAGGGCTTCACAGAATTCGTTCATCTGACGGCAGCCGGACTCCCACTGCTCCAGGGCAGGCCCTGTCAGGTGTCCTTCCCTGCGCATGAGATAGGCGCACACCTTTGACAGCATGGCGTGGACATCGCTGAGTTCGTTGGACTTCACCAGCGGCTTCAGGTTGGCCTCGGTCAACCGGCTCATGCGTTTCCTGAGTTCGGCACCTGTCATGGCCCGGTAGCGTTTGTTCACATTCCCAAAGAACAGGCCCTGGTAATATTCCGCCAGATACTGCTCGCACTCCTTTTTTATCTCCATGGATTTCCTCTTTCTTCCAAATATTCGTAAAAGCAGCCAGACGCATATGTTTCCATATCCATCTGGCAGCACATTATACCATGGTTGTATCTACAAAATGTTCAAACCCCGATATACCATATTCTGCACACACGCTGTTGATTCCATCCACGATTTCCTCCCGTGAGTAATTGGCGGTGTAGAGTTCCTCATCCTTCAGCTGGTTGAGGTACATATAAAACGTGAGGGCCATCTCCAGACAGTCCAGGCTGTCCGTGTCCAGCTCGTCGGTAAGAAGGTTCTCCGCGTCATTGATATTTCCCTCATCCACCAGATCCTTAAGCCGCTTATATACCCGGTCAAGGTCCGTATACTTGTCCTCATCCTCGGGAAGGTCATAATCAATATCGCTCTTTCCAAGAACCAGCCTGGCAATCGCCCTCACCAGATCGCTGATTGTCCTCATAACATAATCGTCCTGATATCCCATGTCATTTCATCTCCTGAATTTAGTGGATTCTGTTTTTTGCACATTTAAACTTAGTATAGTTGATAACCTTTCCTCCGTCAAGCAGTCTGTGGCCACAATGATGAACCAATGGCAGATAGGGACCTGACTGCCATGCACCAAAGGTTTTGCGGCACATACGCTATCCTAAGACTCAATCTGCCCGACTATAGGCAGATTTTATATTTCAGGAGTGACTGGATGGAACACCCACATTTTATCATCGCTTTTACCGGTAATGAACAGACCGGCAAGGAGGTCTTGTTTAAAAAGCTCACCGCCCAAAAGGGCCCTGCTATGCCTTCCTGTATGCGGGACATGTCCTGCCCCCATGGTGATTTTTCATATGACAGCCGCCGCTATAAGGCAGTGAACCTTCCCGGAGTCCTGTCCCTCAGCTCCCCGTCAGAGGAAGCCAGCTGCACGGCATCCTATCTCTGCTCCGGACACCCGGACGCCATTCTGGTGATAGGCCACGCGCTTCATCTGGAAATCCTTCTGGGACTTTTAAAAGAAATCCTGAGTCTTGGACCGGTCAGGGACTCCTCCATTCCCGTTGTCCTGTGTGTCAGCCGCTGTGAAGAAGCCAGACGGCAGGGCATCCGCATTGATTTTTCACTTCTCCACGATGTACTCCAGATTCCGGTCGTCCCCCTCCACGGATACGGCAGGGAACAGATGGACGACTTAAAAGCAGCCCTCCACTATGCTCTCCAGCCCCATCACAGGCACGATTTTCTCTACGACTGTCTGGACTTTTCTCCCTGCCGCCTGGCTCATGAGTGCATGATGCCTGAAATAAGCCCGTCTCAGGGAAAAAAGCGGAATATAAGCCCGGAAGCAGGATGGATCCGAAGAATATGTGAAGCGCTGCTGCTATTGCTCTTAATTGGACTTACCGCCTGTCTGTCCATCCGGCTTACAGACTGTCTCTGGCCGTTATTTTTTGAAACTGAAACCGTCCTGTGGGCCTGGGCAGAATGGTTTGGAATACCTGCCTGGCTGGCTGCCCCCATGGTTCATGGTGCATTTCGCGCCGTGTCATGCACCATACTGGTAATGCTCCCAATGCTTTTTCTGCTGTTTCCCCTGTTGGGTTTGCTGGGAAGATGCAGCTGCTTTCCCTGGGCCGTATATCTGTCAGACCTGCTGACAGAGTTTTTTATTGAAAAACCTTGTAATACCGCCAGCCATTACAAGTCATACGGTATCTTTTCCACCCTTTTCTCAAGTACCGCAGATCACACCATTCCGGTCCTTGACAAGGCAGCGGCAGCAGCTGTCCCGTCCGGCATTCTCATATGGTTTCTTGGCAGCATGGCATATGCCGGACCGGAAACAGGTTACGGCACCCTACTGTTTTCGGATATAGCCGGAGGGAACCTGTTAACTGCCATCACACATTTTCTTGAGCATCCGGCCCGTCTCCTTGGACTGGACGGCACCATACTGGCTGCTTTTATCCTGGGTATTTTTTCCCATGGAATGGCGCTTCCCGCCATGATGATGATATATCTGAAAACAGGAGGAATCCCTTCCCCTTCATCCCCCTTCATCCTCGGACAGGTGCTGGCAAATCACGGGTGGACCTGGCGCACTGCCCTGTGCACCTGTCTCATGGCTCTGACCCGCTTTCCAAGCATCACTGTCTGTCTGAAGATGCGCAGAAGCCCCGGCCATACTCCGTACTTTTTTTGGGGGCGGCTGCTGGTATTCATTCTCGGTATCACCCTGTGCTTTCTCATAGCTTTGACAGGCAGAATATCCGGTTGACACCTGCGCTCCCATCATAATGCAGCAATCCCTTTCCCTCTCATAAAATCATTCCCCGGAATATGGCCCTGCCCTAGAAATATCTTCCAGTGCATGTCCCCCATTTTCTGGGGATTCTTTCTTGACTGCCGTGTCTCCTGAGCCTATAATGGAACTAAGCAAACAACAGGATACATATATGGACATTCAAAAACGCAGGACATTTATCATCAGCTTTATTTACTTTGGAATCATAGGTGTGCTCTGCTATATAGGGTTAAAGAAACTCCTTCCCATACTGATTCCCTTCATGGCCGCCATGGCTATTGCAGCCATGCTGGAACCGGCAGTGTCTCTACTGGACAGACACATGAAGGGCGGAAAGGGCGCGGCCGCCGCAGTTGTGCTGCTGGTCTTTTATGGTTCCATTCTGACAATCATGTGCGTGTCTGGCAGCCAAATCCTGTCATCCATCCAGGAACAGGCAAAAAAGCTGCCGGGCATCTACAGCCAGACCATCGAACCAGGTCTGTCCCATTTCTTTTCCCTGTTGGAAAACAGTTTCCCCGGACACAGCATCCACATATCAGCCCTTGGACAAAGCCTGGAGCGTTTCATGGAAAATGCTTCTGTGGGCATCTCCTCCGGACTGCTTGGGTGGGGCGCCTCTGCCATAAGCGGTATTCCTGCCCTGGTCCTTGATTTTGTCATCGCTGTGATCGCATCCTTTTTCCTGACAGGCAATTACAGGGAGACGCTGGATTTCCTGCTGTATCAGATTCCTGATGACAGACGGCAAATGCTCTTACAGGTACTTCTCCATATCCGTAAAGTCGCCTGCCGGCTTCTGCGGGCTTATGCGCTCCTGATGCTCCTGACATTTACGGAACTTTATATCGGTTTCCTGGTGCTGGGCATTCCGGCCGGATTCACGCTTGCCTGCATCACCTCGCTGGTGGATATTCTGCCGGTCCTTGGCACAGGCACCGTGCTTCTTCCCTGGGCATTCATAGCCTGGACGACCGGCTCCGGAAGCCTGGCCATGGGTCTTGTGTGCCTGTATCTGCTCATAGCAGTGGTCCGCCAGACCCTGGAGCCCAAAATCATCGGCCATCAGATGGGCCTGTCCCCCATAGCCACCCTCCTGTGCATCTTTGCAGGCGGCAAGCTTCTTGGCCTGACCGGTATATTCCTGTTCCCCATAGCCGCCACCGTACTGGCCGAACTGCACAGCGGAAATAACCTCCCCGCCCAGAACCAGGTTTAACCTGCAGCATCCCACCAGGCAAGAACACAACCATACCCCAAAGGCAGGTGTTGTATATGAAGTTCTTCCATAACGTTACAGCCAAGATTGCGCCGGCATTTTCCTCTAAAGCCGCATTAAAATCCACCGCCCCCCAGAACAAGGCGCCTGAAAGGACAGAAAAGAAAGTCCGTTCTTTTAGATTTTTTGCAGCCGGCCTGGTTCTGGCCGCTGTCTCCGGCCTGCTGGGACTCTGTGCCCGGACAGTGCCCGGGTTCGCCCAGTTTTACTCCGTCACCGTGTACCCGCTCCTGGCCGGTACATTGGGACGGTTGTGCAGCCTGTTTCCATTTTCCCTTTCCGAAATCGGGCTGTATTCCCTCTGCCTGTTCTGCATATGCTACATGATTCTGCATATCAGGCAGCCTGTTGTGGTGTTCTCCCGTGCCTTTTTTCTTTGCTGTGTCCTGTTATTCGTGTTCACCATAAACTGCGGCATCAACTATTACCGGAACCCCTTTTCCTATGAGGCAGGCATTGCCGCAGAAAAAACCTCCACCGAGGAGCTGCTGGCGCTGTGCCGTTATCTTACAAACCAAATCAACAGCTCTCTGACAGAAATAGACCACTCCGGCGAAATCCTGGACGGCCTCTACCCGGGACAGACCGAGGCAACCCCCGCGCCATCAGCCCGGGAGCTTTCAAAGCTTGGAAGGGACGGCAGGGCAGCCATGGTCCGGCTGGGCCAGTCCTACCCCCAGCTGGAGGGTTATTATCCCTATCCAAAGCCTCTTATCAACTCCAGACTGCTGTCCGTGCAGCAGCTCTGCGGCATTTATTCCCCTTTCACCATAGAGGCAAACTACAACAGGGAAATGCCTTACTATAACATCCCCCATACCATCTGCCATGAATTGTCTCATCTGAAGGGATTTATGCGGGAAGATGAAGCCAACTTCATCGGATACCTGGCATGTATCGGCTCCGACTCCCCGGACTTTCGCTACAGCGGCTATCTGACCGGCTGGGTCTACGCCGGCAATGCCCTGGCCAGGGTGGACCCCGAAAGTTATTATGACCTTTATACAAAGCTGTCCCCTCAGGCCGCTCAGGACCTGGCCTGGAACAACCAGTTCTGGGAACGCTTTGAAGGACCTGTGGCAGAAGCCTCCACCCAGATGAATGACAGATATCTCAAAGCCCACAGCCAGGAGGACGGCGTCAGAAGCTATGGACGGATGGTGGATTTGATGCTGGCATATTATAAGGACCAATTAAGGGGCTGTTGCAAAAGTAGATAAATAATCTACTGGAGCA
>ULXK01031944.1_pt1 | contig 35721 bp, 36 predicted proteins | sample 1961201 | NCBI WGS metagenome assembly ULXK01 (sample SAMEA4835836, study PRJEB28245) | human gut metagenome | biome: gut microbiome; material: fecal sample | place: Denmark | collected 2008
CGGCCTTTCTGCCTTTGGATTGAAATTGAAACGAACCACATTCTGCGCCGGAGATGGTGCTGGTTCTACTTTGGAAATGGATTCAGGAATCTCACAGCAGGCTTCCTTTCTGAGTCTGCTGACCCAGTTGTAAAAGGTTCCAGGATGAATCCCATGTTCCTTACACCACTGAAAATCGGTGAGACCGCTGCTCCTGCATTCCATGATCAGCTGGTATTGCATGTCAGCTGGTACTCTGACATTGTAACTGGACATTTTTCAACGCCTCCATAAATATGTAGTGAAGTGCTCGCATCTGACAATGGGATATATTGTATTCCAGAGTAAAATGCTTGCATCTGGCTGTCTACTATTATGGAGCATTTGGTAGCAAAGCGCCAGCCACCCTAATACTTGGCGATTACTTTCCAATGTTGCAGATGTCTATTTCCTTCTCAAAGGTAGTTATAGGCATCCGTCAGAAACCCATAGAAGCAGAACTGAATGTTTTCTTGGATATGCAAGGAATCAGAAAGAGAATCTCATTATAGATAATAAACGCAACAGATATTCCCCAAAGAATCTCAAGAGCTAGTATGGGGAGTTTAAGACAAAACTGATTCCCCAATATTAGAGTGACATTTTCAGAATTGAGATATCGGCAGAGATGGTCAGCAAAATTACAGATAAGATTCTTCCACGGGAGGAGGAGTTGCAGTCCCGCCTGCTGTTTCCGATTTATCCTCTCTCGGTGGTAGCTACACCTATGTAGACTTTTACCACTGAGCACATGCATACCCGTCATACTAGAATCAGGGCGAGATTTGTAACAGTTCAGCCTATCGGCTGAACAGATGGGTTTAGCACCGGCTAAAAAATAGCTGGTGTGCCCATGAATAGATATTTTATATTTTCCAGCATCGCCATCTCTCTTCTTTTCAACGTTTCTATGATACTTAGAATCGAGCAGTACATTTCATTCCCACTGGATTTGCGGAATCCTCCTTCCATCTTTTGGCGGTTCTTCGCTTTGCGCAGATCCCGTTCGCTCGTATTGTTGTCAAACGGTACCCCAAAATCATTTAGAAACATCAGATGGTTTTGACGATACTTTTCCATTCGGTTCAGAAGCGTCTGTTCCTCCTTTTTGGCGTAACTGTGCTTCGTCTCCACGTTTTGCTTTCTCCCCTTGCGGATTAACTCCTGATACCTCTCCTCGAATCCGGCTCTCTCTTTAGCCGAAAATGCTTCCAGTCCCTGAGCAATCTGATGGTTCCGTTCCCGGTTCGCACTGCATAGCAGGCTTACCATCTCCCCGGACCATGAATGGTTGGTGTCCTCCGTGTTCTTCTTTAGATAGCGGAGGAGGTGGACATTACACTCCGTATGCCCCGTCCCGAAATGGTAGAGGACCGTTTCGGTCATGGACCAGGACTCCCGTGAATTCTCTGAGAAATGGCAGGTTTTTCATCGACTGTATTGTTCTTTCATTGCATGATAGACGATCGTGTTCCCCACACTGAAATTCTGGATGTAGTTCTGCTTCCCGTTTACGCTTACAACCGTCGCATCGGTTAATACAACCTTCTGGTTCAGCAGCCTTTCTTCCAGATGGACAAGGCTCTCCTGCGCCCGTTTCGAAAAGCCATTACAGAAGCGGTAGACGCTTCCGTCAGAAAGGCCAAGCTGCCCATGACCGGCCGCATTCAGGAAGGCAGCGATCTGGTCATTGGGCATCACCCCTTCACTGTACAGTTCTACCGACAGCGCTTTTACGTTCGGGCCATAGGTGACATCACTGCGGTATTCAGGCGGAACGTGGAATCACCTGGCTTCATTTGCGTAGATATGGAGTTCCGTGATGAGCGGAGCCACATCCAGATCGATAACATATTTAGTAAGAAAACCTTCGGCGAGGGAATTCCGATTTCTTTTATCACATGACGGCAGTTTCCTGACTTTATCTTTTCTTCCGCCTCCGCCTTGGTGAGTGTGGTTCCTTTATGACCCTTTTATCCGCCGGATTTACGCCCGGTTTTCTCACGCCCGTTATAGGTGTTGACGGGGCGGCTTCCCTTCGGAACGCTGGAAGGTGGCAGGGAGGTATTGGAACTGTCGTGATTCAGAATACTTTTAAGGCGTGCGTTATCATCACGCAGCAACTGGTTTTCCTGTGTAAGGCCATCGATTTTTTGATTCAGGTGTTCTACATCTTCTCTATGCTCGTCTTTTTCGGTGTGGAGGTCGCGTTCTACCACATCCAGCCGTGCCATCACTTCCATGAGTTGGTTATACATGCCTTTTTCATAATTACCACCCATACCAGCGCCTCCTTCTCTTGCTTCCTATGATAGAAAGTATAACAGAAAACAAGGGAAAAAGCGAATTCCGGGATGAGTGGTGTTCGTCAAAATGACGGTGGATAACTTTGAGCGATTGGGCGTATCCGGGGAATGAATGAGCGGAAAAATCTGAGAAGCAGACGCCGGGGCAGTGGTTATCCCCGGCCGCTGTCTGGAAGGAAATTCTATCTCCCGAAACGTTCATGGCTTGCCTGTGGTGGTGGATAAGTAATTAGCAAGAATCTAAAAAATTCATCATATTTGCACTGACTTTTTTTGTTCTAAGTGTTTAATGGAATAACATTTAGAGTGTTTCGTTCAGCTGGTAGGCTGAACTGTTACTGAGATTTTTATAAATCTCACGCCAACCATTGACTAAGAGTCATTTTTTTGATAACACAAATTAGATTACTCTACAAAATGTAGTTGGTACGTATGTAATTATATTTTATTCAGTTTCAGTCCATACACCATCTTCACCAACATAGTATCCATCTGATGTAGTTTGATTTCTAACCATCAGAGAAGATTCGTCAAAATAATACCATTTTCCATCAGTATCCTGGACCCAGGCGTTAGTGATATAACTCCCGTCCTTTTGACGATATCTCCAAGTATCCCCAGAAGCTTCCCATCCTTCCGCAGGTGTATCTAATATTTCTCCTGGTCCCGGGTTTGCCTGATTTTCAATGCTTGAGGCATTTCCATCCCATACACCATTTGCATCCACATAAAAACCATCTGGTGTAACAGAATCTGTATCCATATATGCAGCAATATCAAAATAATACCATTTTCCATCAGTGTCTTGGACCCAAGTAGATGCCGCATAATATCCGTTCTTCATTACATAACGCCATTTACTACCATCTTGAACCCAGCCAGGGTAATAACTGACTTTCTCCCCGTGCGGATTCACATAAATTCCATCGGGTGTAATTGTGTCAGCAAGCATAATACCGTCACTATTCATATAATATGATTTCTCGTCCACTCTTATCCAGCTATTTGTTACAAATGCTCCATTGGGTGTCTGATATTTCCACTGGTCTCCTTCCTGGACCCAGCCAGCCACGTTGGTGCCATCGTAAGCACCCGCATCTGATCCATCTACGTTGATAAGATATTTACGCACGTCATCAGGCAGAGCGGATTTGTCTACTCCCTCAGGAAGATGAACTACATCAATATAACGTTCATTAGTAGGCATATTTTTATTGTTTGTCACAAGGGTTATTCGTGTGGCTGGCTGAATCCCCTCTGGTAGAATTGACTCATTTTCCGGAATTCCCCATATACCGTTAATATTTACTAAGTCCGGCACTGTACCCCAAGGCCTTGGATAGGTTAAAGAGTTGAATGTATATGCATAGTCATAGCCTCGATTCAATATCACATTGTGTTCTGCAATGGTATTCCCCCCTACCAATATTGCAAAGGCTCTTCCGTTTCCACAGTCAACCGGACGCCACTCAAAAAGATAGGCACCGCAATTTTCCATAGTGATTGTATTCTCAGTGGTATCTGCCAATGCAGATAAAGGGGAAGAAATTACAAGGGATGCTGCCAGACTCAATATAACAAAGATTGATTTTTTACTCATAAGACTGGATTCCTTTCTTTAATATATAATAATCTTATGCCATTGTGAAGGATGACAAAAAGAGAAGCATTGTGGCTAACTGTAATTCAATCAGTCACAACGCTTCCCCCTTAAATCATATTAACAATTTATAACTTTACAAAGTTATTAGTCCTCAACATATACAGCTACGATGCAATTTGTGCCATTAGACTTCTTTTCGGTAACGTAGTAGTAATCATTACCATCCTTACTCTTGCTCTTTCCATCAATTACTTTACCAGAAGTATTTACAAGAAGGTATTCATAAGTAACACCATTCACAGCACCCTTATAGTTGATTGAGTAGGCCTCAGATAAATCCTCTGCCTTCTTGGTATTGTTGTTACCAATAGATACAGGATCCTTATCAGCCTTGCCAGCTAATTCATCATTAAATGTAATACCATCAGCAGACAGGAAGTCTTTAGCGTCATCCAGCTTAGTATAAGTTGTATAAGTCTTACCAGAAGTATTTGTCTGAGTAACTTTTTCAACAACAATGTACTTATCATCGGAATCAGCTTTCAGCAACATACCGGACTGATACAGCTTGTCATCCTTCTCTCCGGTTACACCTGCACCCTTTTTGCCACCAGATTTTTCGAAGTAGAAGTTATGGTTATCACCATCAATCTCGACGGTTGTCTTATTGGTTCTCATAGCACCGTCATCACCACCACCAAAGTAGTAACACTTATAACCGTTTGGCTCATAGTAAGTAGCTGCACTCTGAAGGAAATCATCCTCATTATCGAATGGATAGGTTCCGTCATCATCAGCCTTTACAGTGAGATGCCCATTTCCATCATCTAAGATGAACTTCAAGCCATCAATCATACGGCCATCATCACGGAAAGCATACTTTTTACCCTTGATGGTCTTGAATTCACCTGCATACAGGTTACCACTGCCATCTGCATAATACCAAGCATCCTCATCATCATTGTATTTCTCTTCATTCAAGTATTCAGCAGAAACTACCTTGAACCAACCCTTGCTTACACGGGAACCATCCTCAACATTATTGAAGTATTTCCATGCCTGGCTGTACTTGGAGTCAGCTGCTTTCCCAACAATGACATCGCTAGAAGTAGCAATTGCAGAACTAAAAGATGCAACACTTCCGCCTGGAAGATCGTCTTCATCAATAGACCACTCAGCTACCATTGCACCATACTCATCAAATGCATACTTCTTTCCATTAATGGTCTTATCTTTTGTGCGGTCGCCATTCTCAGCATAAATTTTCTTACCATTAGATTTGAAATAAAACCAACGCGTCTGATCCTCGTCGTCATTGAAAGCAGCTGCAGTATACTTATAGTCATCGTTTGTTGCTTCGTCATAAGTGATATCAAGCTGTAACCATCCGACGGTCATAGCACCATCATCTTCGCCACCAAAGTAATACATGCCTTCTTTGAAGCCGTCTCCATCAGCATCATCAACACGCTCAGCGCTGTCATCATCTACCCATCCAAATAGCATCTTGCCCTCGTCATCGAAAGCATACTTTTTGCCATTGATGGTCTTTAAAGAGACCTTATCATTGTCGCCATTGGTTAAAGCTTTACCATTAGCCTGGAAATAGTACCAGTAATGGTCTGGTTCACCATCTTCTCCTGAATCCTCGTTGTCAATAGCTACCCACTGGTTAGCTGCCATAACACCATTGATGTCTACATAATAATAGTTGTCGCCGTCTTCAATCAGCTGATCAATAGCCATCTCGCCGTCGCTATCTAACCAGTACCAGTTGTTACCGGATTTCTTCCACTGATCGGCTGCTCTCTCGCCATCTCTGTTGTAATATACCCAAGTACCATCTTCCTCAGCCCATCCTGTAGCTGCGAAAGAAGTCATGGATGCACCAATAGCGAGCAGTGCTGCTGTTGATAATACAGCAACTAACTTTGTCTGCTTTCTCATAATTAATGCACTCTCCTTTTTCTTTTTGAAATACTTTTTGAAATTCCTTTTTTGCATTACGAGTTGATTATACTTCGGATAAGGAAAATTATTACAAGATAAGCTCTAAGGAACTATAGAGTAGGGAGAAATGCAATTATTGGTAAAACAAAAGTTAGAAGGAGCATTAATAAAAGATTAAAGAATTTAAAGAATTTCCAGCTTTTTTATAAGTGCGTAAGTTGCTAAAATATAAAGGGAATGATATAATGTACTGAGGCTTTCGCAGAAGAAGGCAGTTGAAAATTGACTTATGCATGAATGAAGAAGGATGGATTTAGAAGGTGTTTATCTGATGAAGAATTTTGAGCAGTATAAACGTATTGTGCGCTTTACTTCTATAATTACACTTGTAGTATGTGAGATGGCGATATATTGGTCAGTATGGCTAAAGCATTATAATATTGAAATGGAGATACCTTATAATAGAACAGGAAATTGGATGATAGTGGCTGTTTATTGTTTGATTCTTCTTATTTTTAGCAAAATGTATGGTGGACTTAAGATAGGCTATTTAAAGACGTTTAATATTGTGTACTCTCAGTTTTTGACAACGATATCCGCCAATGCATTGATTTATCTTCAGATTACTTTATTGATAAAGCATTTCACGTCTATAGCCCCTTTGGTTTATATGACTATATTACAGTTGCTGGTAATTGTTCCTTGGGGGATTATATTTACACGGTTGTACAGATTTCTTTATCCTGCGAGAAAAGCACTATTAGTATATGGGGAACGTACTGTTGATGTGTTTGTGGGTAAGGCCAACACAAGGAATGATCGTTTTATTATTACTAAGAAGATAGATTATAGGGAGGGATTCGATGCAGTTGCAAAGTGTGCCAAGCAATCGGAAGCAGTTATTTTATGTGACCTTCCATCAGAAATACGAAATACAATACTGAAATTTTGTTATTCTCAATCAATACGCGTTTATGTTACTCCTAAATTGTCGGATATTATTATCAGAAGTGCAGAGGATTCCCATCTTATTGACAGTCCATTATTATTATCTCGTAATAATGGGTTCACTTTTGAACAACGATTTTTTAAGCGAGCTGTAGACGTTATACTTACATTAGCGTTGCTTTTTGTGTTTTCTCCTATTATGCTTGTAACGGCTTTAGCTATAAAACTTTATGACAGAGGGCCAGTACTCTTTTTGCAGGAGCGATATACTAAAGGCGAACAGAAGTTTATGATTTACAAATTCCGCAGTATGAAGATTAATTCGGATTCTATTAAGTATGTTCCAACTATGGAGGATGACCCAAGGGTTACACCGGTGGGGAGGGTCATACGTCAGTTACGGATTGATGAAATGCCTCAGTTTTTTAATATCTTAAAGGGAGAAATGAGTCTGATAGGTCCAAGAGCGGAAAGTGTTAAACTCACAGATGCTTATGTTCGGGATATACCAGAGTTTAAATACCGTTTGAAGGTGAAAAGTGGTCTGACTGGATACGCTCAGGTACATGGTAAATATAATACAACTCCATATGATAAGTTAAAGCTTGATTTGATGTATATTCAGAATTATTCATGGTTGATGGATATGGAAATTATATTCCTTACAGTCAAGATTCTTTTTATGAAGGACAGTACAGAAGGCTTTACAGAGGAGCAGTGTGCAACACTGGATATAGAGGAAGCAAAGAATGGTACGAAAAAATAAGGCAGTTATAATTACGAGTTCGTCCACCTATGAAAGCAGGGTAAACGCTATCGAGGAGTTTCTTTTTTCGAAGGGGTATAATATCCTGGTGTTAGAACCGGAATTTGATCACCATTTGAAGAAAAAAAGATATTACAAAAAGAAGAATCACAGATATATTCCTATGCTGGCATATCAAAAGAATCTTTCTTTAAAACGGGTGTATTCTTTGTATGAATATGCAAAACGAGTATCTCAAATAGCCATCGACGAAGAACCAGAGGTGCTTTATGTATTACTCCCAGCTAATTCTTTAGCGAAGTTTACCTCTGAGGTTAAAAAAAAGTGTGAAGGAATTCTGATTTATGATATTATAGATATGTGGCCGGAGTCTCTGCCTTTCCGAGTGGGAAAGACATTCTGGCCTTTTTCTGTTTGGAGAAAAATGAGAGACAATAATATAAAAAAGGCAGACTTGGTTGTGACAGAATGTGCTGTATTTTCCGGTATGCTTAAGAAAAAATTAGGATATACTCCTCAAACTGTATATTGGCCTAAGGATATAAAAAAGCCAAATTGGATGGAGGTACCAGGTTTAGACCTTATTCATATCTGTTATTTGGGTACGGTTAATCATATTATCGATATAGAAACAATTGTAAGTATTATGGGGCGCATAAATAGGAAAAAGAAGGTAGTATGCCATATCATTGGAAAAGGCGAAAATAAAACGCAATTTATTAATACATTGATGCAAGCGGGAATTGAGGTGGTTGATGAGGGAATAGTTTATGATGAGGATGCTAAAGGCAGTATCATTCAACAATGTCACTATGGATTAAATATTATGAAATCAGAGGTGTGTGTGGGATTGACTATGAAGTCAGTTGAATATTTTGCATATGGACTTCCTATTCTTAATAACATATCAGGTGATACTTGGCGTTTAGTGGAAGAGGAGAAAGTTGGATTTAACTGCTATCCATCAATGAATGAGGAACAGATAAATAATATGATTCGATTGGCTGAAGATACTGTCAAGATGCGTGCTCATATAAGACATGTATACGAAGAGAAATTTTCCATGTCTGCTTTTTATACTCAAATGGAAAAAGCCTGGGGTCAACTGAAGATAGAGAGAGGAATTGAAAAATGAATATACTGCATATATCGCCATATCTTCCTTCTCTAGAAACGAATCACGCAGGTGGTGTCTGCATGGGACGTCAAATAGAAACGCTAAGAATATGGAATGAGGTGTATGTTTTAACATTTATTGCATCGGATTTTGATCAGTTACTTGCAAATAAATTAAAAGAAGATGCACGATATCATTTTGTGAAATTGTATAAATGGAGCAAAGCATTACATGTCTTGTTTGAACCATGGTTTCCGGCATATTTTGCAGCGAGGTCTTCATTGCGATTTGCAGTACTGCTTGTTTGGTGTGTGGTGCGTTATCGTATAGATGCTATTCATGGCGAATATGCATCAATGGCGCAGTATCAGTGGATATGTCGATTATTTCCAAGATTACGTTACTATATGACAGAACATGATGTGACAACGCAATCTTACGAGCGTAGGGTAAAGCAAGAGCAGGGATTGAAAAAAAGATATCTTTCTTACCAAATGCGTAGATTATATTATTATGAAAAGATATATTGTCGCCGTGCTGATGCAGTTATGACCTTTAGTCACAAAGATAAAGTGCTATTGGAGAGACAATATGGATTATCTGGGATCTATGTGCTTAACCCATATTTTGGAATTGAAGATGGTATGATTGGAGTGCCGGAATGTCAGAAAAAAGAACGAAACACGCTGTGCTTTTTGGGACAGATGGGAAGGGAAGAAAATGTAGCAGCAGCAATACGATTGATTGGTTTAGGGGAACAACTAAAAAATTCAGGTTATCCTGTAAAAATTTTGATTGTTGGAAATAATCCGCCACCTGAGCTAAGGCGATTAGAAAGTGATACAGTTCATATTACCGGATTTGTTGAAGATGTGGATGCGTATGTGTTGAAGTCCGGTATTGCTGTATTTCCGTTAACATTAGGCGCGGGAATTAAGCTGAAGGTTTTACGTAGCATAGCTCTTGGGACACCGGTGGTGACAACAGACATAGGAGCGGAAGGAATTGATGAGGAAGGCAGTGTACTTTTGTTGGCAAAAACGGAGTCAGAGTTTGTTCGGACAATAGCGGATGTTATTAATATGGGAGATAAGGATTACTTCGATTTGTGTAGGAATGGACAGGAGTATGCTAAAACGAATTTTGGATGGGAGAGAAGTAAGCAGGTTTTAAAACGATTGTATGAAAGTGAGAAGATAGGCGTATGATGATTTATGTATTTGTTTTTCTTCTTTTGCTAGTATTATCTGGATGGGAGGTATTTGGAAAGCCTGGTAGGAAGGCGCAAAGAAAATTTCTTGTTATTATTGTGCTTCTTATTACATGCATATCAGCTATACGTTGGGGAGGTCCAGGAGATTTTTTTAATTATAAAAGAATGTATGATAATATGCAATGGGGGATGGTCTTTCATGGCGGATTTGAAAAATTTGATACAGAACCATTATTTAACCTTCTTTTGATTCTGACAAATCGTGTGAGTGGAGGAAACTTTACTGTTTTTCTTTTTGTTCAGGGACTTTTGGTAAATGGGTTATTTGCATTGTTTATCTGGAAGATGGAACGTGATAAAGAACAAGGGTGTATTTTTTTGTTTATGTTTGGAACATGGGCTATGGGGCTATGGGGAGTATTTGTAGTGCGTCAGACCATTGCGTCAGTAATCTGTCTCTTTAGTATTATATATATAAGAAAGAAAAGCTGGGCAGGATTTTTGATTTGTCTTTTTGTAGCTATAATGTTCCACAAAGCAGCACTGGCGTGGATATTGGCCTATCCGATTTATCATGTTTCGTTAAGCAGAAGATGGATTCTGGTGATGCTTGCAACATTTACAGTATTTGCAGCGTTTATGATTAAGCCAATGTTTTTAATGATAAGCCAGATGGTGGGAGGAGAATTGGGGTATCGTATTTGGGAATATCTTAATGAAGGAAATAGTGCATATGGAGCGAACTATAGCATATTATTTATGATACTAAAAAGGATGGCGAATTCGGTTCTTATTGTGGGGGTTATGTTTATCCTCTATAATAGATACAGGGGGGATGATGATTTTTTGGGATGTCTTAATTTGTATTCATTTGGTTTTGCAATAACAATAGGAGCTTTGTTTACCAGTAATGTCTATGCCAGATTTGCAACTCCGTACTGTATGGTGAGTCTGTACCAATTTGGATATCTGTTTAGAAATAATAGTGGTAACTGGAAATCTAAGGTTATATTTGGGATATATGGAATCTACGCTTTGTCTAGGCTGATGGTTTATGTGGGCAGTTATGATGCGTATGTGCCATTTTCTACAATATTTGGAATGATAGGATAAAAAGTACAGTTTTACATGGTATTAAGCATAGCTGCTTGGTTGCAAAAGACATGGTAAGATGTTATACTGATTTAGATTTAATTGGCTGGAGGAAAAAGAATGGGCAAGATGATGGCTCGCCTTAACGGTTTTTATTGTTACAGACATTTGTTAAAGCAGTTGGTGCAAAAAGATATAAAGCTGAAATACAGGAGAAGTTTTTTGGGGTATTTGTGGAGTGTTTTAAATCCACTTTTGACTATGGCTATTATGGTTGCCGTTTTTTCAAATATTTTTAGGGGCGATATTCAGAATTTTCCTGTATATTTAATTGTGGGACAGACCCTATTTAACTTTATGGTAGAGGCTACAAATATGGCTCTGGGTTCAATTACTGAGAATGCAGCATTACTTAAGAAGACATACGTTCCAAAATATATATTTACCATGGCTCGAGTTACAAGTTCATTGGTAAACATGATATTTTCATTGGGAGCTATGCTTGTTGTGTTTATTGTCTGCGGAGTAAACTGGAATATTTTTATGCTGTTTATACCAGTGATTATACTTCAGGTATACCTGTTTAGCCTGGGATTGGGGCTTTTTTTAGCACAGAGCACTGTTTTTTTTCGGGATATTCGACACCTTTACAGCGCTTTTACGATGGCGTGGATGTATCTTACTCCTATTTTCTATCCTATAACTATGCTTCCGGATTGGCTGAGAACTTGTGTAATAATGTTTAATCCTATGTATGGATACATTCAGCAGTTCCGTATGATTGTATTGGATGGGCAGATGCCGGGGGGACGAATGGTTTTAATAGGTTTTGCAGTGGGGGTATTTTGGATGCTGTTGGGCACTTGGTCGTTCTTAAAAACACAAAATAAGTTTATATTATATATATAATTGGGGATATAACATGGAAAATAATGAGTATATAATAGAAGTTACGGATGCAACTGTTAGATTTAATATGTCAACGGAGCGATTGGATAATTTAAAGGAATACTTTATCAAGCTTATGAATGGACAGCTTATGTTTCAGGAGTTTTTGGCTTTGAAACAGGTTGATTTAAAGGTAAAAAGGGGGGAGGCGTGGGGCATTATCGGGACGAATGGTTCTGGGAAGTCAACACTCCTAAAGCTTATATGCGGGATACTTAAACCTTATAAGGGAAATGTGGCGATTAGAGGTACCATTGCACCTCTGATTGAGTTAGGCGCTGGATTTGACAGTGAGCTTACTGCCCGGGAAAATATATTTCTGAATGGGGCTGTATTGGGGCATAGCGAACGATTCATGAAAGAAAAGTTTGATGAAGTTGTAGACTTTGCAGAGTTAAGAGACTTTTTGGATATGCCTATAAAAAATTATTCTTCTGGAATGGCGGCCAGATTGGGGTTTTCCATTGCAACTGTGGTGCAGCCGGACATATTGATTGTAGATGAGGTATTATCGGTAGGCGATTATGCATTTCAGCAGAAATGTGAAGCGCGCATGCATGGGATGTTAGAAAACGGAACAACCTTGCTATATGTATCGCATTCAATCGAGTCAGTTAGAAGTCTATGTAATAAAGCACTGTGGCTCGATAAAGGAAATGTGAGAATGAATGGTGATGTAATGGAAGTAAGTCAAAGATATATGGAAAGTTTTTAGGAGAGTAGGATGTGTATGCTTAACTTATTTAAAAATACGATTATTGTTGTTTTACGCAACATATATGTATCACTAATAAGAGTTCCTATATCAATTGCTTATATCATATATAAATTCAGGAGTAAGTCTACACATTATATGGTGGTATGCGATCACATTGGGGATACACTATTATGTTTAGGCTATATTAATGCCTATCGCAATCAGTATGGAATTAAGCATTTGACGTTTGTAACTACGAAAGGTATGATATCTCTTGTAGAAGGCTATGGTCAGTTTTTTGATAACACTATTATTTTACCAAAAAAATGTTTGAAGTTGATTTTGGATTCCGGAAAAACTAATTTCGGTGGCCATGTTATTAAAAGATTAGACGGTGTTACAATTGTTAATCCGGAAAATGCTTTTACTAGCGAGTTTTTTTTATACCCATCACGTTTTCCAATGATGTCTTTAAAAGATTGTATAAAGTATGGAGAACTGCATTTGGAAAGTGATGCAAAATTCATAGCACCGTATTTCCAACATAATTGTAATGGAGTTATTAAGAAATTAAATGTAAAAAAAGGAAAAACTGTTATTTTGACACCTTATGCGGTGGTAACCCAGTCTATTCCGTTTTCCTTTTTCGACAGGCTTTCAGAGCTTCTTTTTGAGCAAGGATTTCAGATTATGACAAATATTACTGACCCAGAGCAGCGGGTGGCGAAGGAAAGCCGGCCTTTACGCTGCAGTTTAGAGGAGGCGGTGTCAATAGCAGAATATTGCGGATGGGTTATAGGCTTGAGGAGTGGTATATTAGATTTGTTGTGTTATGCGAGGTGTCATATTATTGCGCTTTATCCTTCAGATAATTGTTATACAAATTTTTTTAGGCTAAGCGCACTTGAAGGAATAGCGGCAGATGTAATTGAATACCTTCTTTCAAATGAAAAATATGATCTGTCCTACTTAATAGATTGTATAGAACAAAGGAGAGCAATATGAATATCGAATATATAGTGATTCAGGCGGGCGGAAAAGGGACTAGATTAGGGAATTTGACAAAAAACAAGCCTAAGGGTATTGTACCAGTTAATAATTTACCTATTATCTTTCACTTATTCAATAAATATCCGCAAAAAAAATTTATCATTATAGGTGATTATAAGTATGAAGTTCTGGATGAATATCTAGAATCATTCGGCAAGGTTAAATTTTTAACGGTTAAAGCTGAAGGAGTGGGAACCTGTGCAGGAATCAGCAATGCTTTGAAGTATATACCTGATGAGTGCCCTTTCATGCTGATATGGTCAGATCTGATCTTGGGTACAGATACGGATATCGATACGTTGGATGAGGGTAATTACATAGGAATATCAAAGGATTTCGAGTGCCGATGGTCATATAAAGAAGATGAATTTGTTGAACAACATTCATATGAGCATGGTGTAGCGGGCCTGTTTGTATTTAAAAACAAATTTGAGCTTAAAGGTGTTCCATATCAAGGCGAGTTAGTGCGGTGGATGGGTGAAAAAGCAAAGGTTTTTAAGGAAATTGGACTTTACGGAACCAGGGAAGTTGGAACATTAGTCGCTTTAGAACAATCAGGAACCGATGAATATCGTTGCCGTCCATTCAATAGTATGGAGGTAAATGGCAATGTACTTATTAAAAGGCCAATTGATGAGCAGGGGCGTAAGCTGGCTATTCGGGAAACTAAATGGTACCAGGAAGTTCAAAAATACGAATTTAGCCAAATACCTAAAATATTCAAATATGAACCCTTGACCATGGAGAAAATAAAGGGGGAAAATATATTCAAGACAGATTTAACAATAGAAGAAAAACGGATAGTGGTTGATAATCTAGTGCATTCACTTGAGAAGTTGCATGGATTAAAAAGGATATCTGCCGATGTATTTAGCATAATGGAGGCATATTACCATAAAACAATCAAGCGTTTAGAGAGCGTGCGTGATCTTATTCCGTTTGCGGATCAGGAATATATTCGTATTAACAAAAAAAATTGCCGAAATCCCTATTACCATAAAGACGAGTTTAGAAGGAAAGTAAAGGATTTGCTGTGTGATGTTAATAAGTTTGCGTTGATTCATGGAGACTGCACATTTTCCAATACGATGGTAGATTCGGATTTAAATATTATTTTCTTGGATCCGAGAGGATATTTTGGCTTTCAGGAGTTGTATGGGGACGAATATTATGATTGGGCAAAGGTGTATTACTCTATAGAAGGAGATTATGACCAGTTTAATAATAAAAAGTTTAATCTTACAATGACCGATAACGAAGTTTTGCTGGAGATAGAAACCAATGGATGGAAAGATGTTGGGGAATATTTTATTAGCAGGATAAGCGGGTGTAATCCGGAGAAGATTAAGTTTCTTCATGCAATTATATGGCTATCTTTAACTACATATGCGTGGGAAGATTATGATTCAATTTGCGGAGCATTTTATAAAGGTACGTATTTACTTGAAGATGTACTATAAGGTTAGATGAGGAGGAAAAGAATGATCACATATTTTAATGATATTATGAAAACGGTTAAAGAATCGTTAGATTCTTTAGATGAAAGCCAGTTTAAAAGACTGGTGGCCCATTGCACAAAATGTATCGATAATGGAGGCAAGATTGTGGCCAGCGGTTTGGGCAAGAATGTGCCTATATGTGAAAAGTTTGTTGGAACGATGAATTCATTGGGCATGGATGCCAGATTCCTTCATACTAATGCAGCTGTGCATGGGGATTTGGGAATGGTTTGTAAAAACGATATTGTGCTGTTGCTTTCTAAAAGTGGTAATACAGAAGAATCCGTTAAGCTTGCCTATTATCTGAATGAGAGAGGAACAGAAACATGGTTGTTAAGCTTTAATAAAAAGTCTAAATTAATGTACATAATAAAAGAATACCTTATTTTGGACCTTAAAAATGAAGGGGATGAATGGGATATTGTTCCTAATAATTCTACTACTGTGTATTTGATTTTGCTGCAGGGCCTTGCAATGCAGGTGTGTCAGGAGAGAGGTATTACGCTGGATGATTTTAAAGTAAACCATCCGGGTGGAGGGATTGGAGCTAAACTGAGAGGTGAAGTACTATGATGCTGGCAGTATCTTCCTTACCTCATACATGGATTTTAGATTTAGATGGAACCCTTGTGGAACATAATGGCTACAAGATATATGGAAAAGATAGGATATTGCCGGGGGTTAAAAAGTTTTTTGAACAGATTCCGAGTGCAGATTATGTTCTTATTTTGACAGCAAGAAAAGAACAATATAAAGCAGAGACAGAGAGGTTTTTAGAAGAAAATGGATTGAGGTTTGATAAGATACTTTATGGTATTCCTGTGGGAGAGAGAATTTTGATTAATGACAGGAAACCATCTGGGCTAGAAATGGGAATTAGCATAAATAAAGCCCGGGATGCCAGCTGTGATTTAGTTATAAATATTGATGAAAATTTATAGCATTTAGAAAGTGTAATGTGATTTAAATGATAGATGTAGGGATTTCCACAGCATGTCTATTTCCAGGGAATACAGAGATAGTTCTGGAAGACATGGCGGTACGTATATTTGATAATTTTGAGATATTTGTAAATAGTGACTGTGAATTAAGTGATAGTTTTGTTGAGAAAATATCAGGAATATTAATTCAGAATCATAAAAAAGCTATTTCTGTACATCCTTTTACAAGCGAATTAGAACCATCCTTTTTTTTCTCGGACTATAGCAGAAGATTCAATGATGGGTGTATGTATTATCAAAAATATTTTGAATTTGCAGGTAAAATTGGAGCGAAGTATGTAATTATACATGGTGACCAGAAGAATAGCAAGATAAGCGTTGAGGAATTTGGAAAAAGGCTGATGCTTTTGAATTTAGAAGCGCAGGCATACCATGTTGAAATACTGCTGGAGAATGTGGAGAGGTGTTTTAGTCGAGATGCAGAGGTAATAACCAGGTTGCGACAGCTGTATCCAGAGCTGGGATATACGCTTGATGTGAAGCAGGCGCTGAAATCTTCTATGGATTTATATAAGATGTTGCAGGCCATGGGAAGTTCGCTGAAACATGTTCATTTTAGCGATCACAATTCAGATAATACGTGTCTGCCTATTGGTTGGGGAGATATGGATATAGAAAAATTTGCGGACTATCTTTATACGCACCACTATTCGGGCGTTGTATTACTGGAATTATATGGGCATGATGGAGAACCTATTAAAGTTTTGGAAGATAGTTACTATAAATTAAAGCATATTTTTATGAAATATATATAGAAAGAAGGATGTGTGATGAAAAAGGCGCTTATTACAGGAATCACAGGGCAAGATGGTTCATATTTAGCTGAGTTTCTGTTGGAAAAGGGTTATGAGGTACATGGGATTGAACGAAGAACATCTACGGAAAAAAAAGAACGAATAGAGCATATGAAAAATTCTGAAAATTTTTATCTGCATTATGGAGATTTAACAGATTCATTGAGCTTAATTAGAATTTTAGGAGAGGTGAAGCCGGATGAGATTTATAATTTGGCAGCACAGTCACATGTTAAAATATCATTTGATGTACCTGAGAATACTGCCGATATTGACGCGTTAGGAGTTACCAGATTATTGGAAAGCATCCGTATTTTAGGACTGGAGAAAAAATGCAAATTTTATCAGGCATCCACGTCAGAGCTATTTGGGAAGGTACAGGAGATTCCGCAAAGCGAAACAACGCCATTTTACCCATATTCACCATATGCAGTAGCCAAGCAGTATGGGTATTGGATTGTAAGGAATTATCGGGAAGCATATGGAATGTTTGCGGTTAACGGAATTCTATTCAATCATGAATCTGAACGCAGAGGTGAGAATTTCGTAACTCGGAAGATTAGTTTGGCAGCGGCAAGAATTGCAGCTAAAAAACAGAATGTACTGTACTTGGGAAATCTAGATGCCTTACGTGATTGGGGGTACGCAAAAGATTTTGTTGAGTGCATGTGGCTGATGCTACAGTATGAGAGGCCAGAAGATTTTGTGATTGCAACAGGAGAGCAATATTCAGTGCGGGATTTTTGCAATCTTGCCTTTGGAAATGTAGGAATAAAGTTAAGGTGGGAAAACAAAGGCGTGAATGAACGGGGAATCAATGTGGAAACAGGAGATGTTGTTGTGGCAGTCGATCCCCAATATTTCAGACCAACGGATGTTGTAACACTTTTAGGCGATCCGAGTAAGGCAAAAAGCCTGTTGCATTGGAAGCCCAGAAAGACAACATTTGAGGATTTGGTAAAAATTATGGTAGAGCATGATGTTAAATTAGTTGCGAGAGGTGAATAAAATGAAGTATACATTGAGTGATGATACATGGAATATAAATGAAGAAAATGCAGTTAAAGAGGTTCTTGCTTCACATATGTTTTCCATGGGAGAAAAGGTAAAGCAGTTTGAAAAGGAGTTTGCAGACAAGTTTGGAGCTAAATATGCTATTATGACTAGCTCTGGATCTACGGCTAATTTATTGGCGATAGCGGCTATGGTTTATTCTCATCGTTTAAACCCTGGAGATGAGGTGATTGTACCAGCTGTATCATGGAGCACAACATACTTTCCCCTGGCGCAGCATGGATTGAAATTACGCTTTGTTGATATTGATCCGCAAACCCTTAACATAGATGTGTCCCAGTTGGAAGGGGCAATAACCCAAAAGACAAAAATGATATTTTTGGTTAATTTATTAGGTAATTCTAATGAATTTAATGCAATAAAGGATATTTGTAAGAATAAGAATATTATTTTTGCTGAAGATAACTGCGAGTCTATGGGAGCTATGTATGAAGGGCAAAAATTAGGAACAATAGGATTATTTGGTACATATTCCACTTTCTATTCTCATCATTTATGTACGATGGAAGGAGGAGTGGTGGTTACAGATGATGAGATATTATATCATTATATGCTGGCGGTAAGAGCTCACGGATGGACACGTAATCTGCCATCAGACAGCCCCATATATACTAAAAAGCAGGATTCATTCTATGAAAGCTTTAATTTTATCGTTCCAGGATATAATTTAAGGCCAATTGAGATGGAGGCAGCTATTGGTTTGGAGCAGCTAAAGAAGTTGGACAGAATTATATCCCAAAGGAGAAAAAATGCGGAGTACTTTAGAGAACGATTAAAGGAAATTCCGGGGGTTAGAAATCAAAAAGAAGTTGGAGAAAGTTCATATTTTGGATTTGCAGTTATTTTGGAGGACGGAAACTTAGGTAAGCGGAACCAAGTAGTAGAGGCGTTAAGAAACAATGAAATTGAAGTTAGGCCAATCGTAGCTGGTAATTTTGTTAGAAATAAGGCCATAGAATATTTGGATTACACTATTTATGGAAAATTAGCAAGTGCGGATGAAATCCATGATAATGGTTTCTTTATTGGAAACCACAGTTGTGATAACAGCAGAGAAATTGATTGGTTCATTGAAACATTAAAGAGTACTTTGATGTAGAAAGTGAGGCTTTTGTGAATAAAGATGCTAAAATTTTTATTGCTGGACATAATGGTATGGTCGGTTCAGCTATAGTGAGAAGACTAAAGGCGGAGGGGTTTCATAATCTTATATTGCGCGATTCCATAACTTTAGATTTGAGAGATACTCAGCTGGTTAAAAAGTTTTTTAAAATTGAGCAGCCGGAGTATGTATTTATGGCAGCAGCCAGGGTTGGGGGAATACAGGCTAATTCCCAGTTTCCTGTTGAGTTTTTAATGGACAATCTTGAAATACAAAATAACATACTTAGAGCGTCTTATAGCTGTGGTGTAAAGAAACTGCTGTTCTTGGGAAGCGCATGCATGTATCCAAAAGAAGCTAAGCAGCCGATGACAGAATCAGCTCTGCTAACGTCTGCCTTGGAACCGACAAATGAGCCATATGCTATCGCAAAAATAGCAGGGCTTCGGGCTTGCGAGTATTACAGTAAAGAGTATGATGTAGATTATGTAAGCGTAATTCCTGCTAATTGTTATGGCATTAACGATTGCTTTGATATAAGAAAATCACATGTGATTCCGGCTCTTCTAAGAAAATATCATGAAGCGAAATTAAATAATTTGCCAGAGGTGGTATTATGGGGAACAGGAAAAGCTAAAAGGGAGTTTTTGTATGTTGACGACTTGGCTGATGCATGTGTATTTTTAGCAAATTCTGAAAGCAAAGACAGAGTTATAAACATTGGTAGCGGAAGTGAAATATCAATATTAGAGCTGTCAGAATTAATAAAAAAGGTAGTAGGCTATGAGGGGAAAATTGTCTGTGATTCTACAAAACCAGACGGTATGATGAGGCGAATGGTTGATACATCGGTGATGGATAGGATGGGATGGTCGTCTAAGGTAACCATAGAAGAGGGATTGAATAGAACTTATCAATGGTTTTTAAGAGAAATATTGAAGGTGGGATAGAAAATGGGATTTAAACTTTCTAATGGATTAGAACTGCCTCAGATTGCATTTGGAACTTTTAATGCAGGAGATGGGGATGAAACGACGGAGATTGTCGAAAAAGCTATAAAAACTGGATATTTACAAATAGATACGGCTTCAATATATAAAAATGAAGCCAATATAGGAGTGGCGATAAAAAATGTTGCCCCCGTAATAAATCGAAGAGACCTTATTATATCCAGCAAAGTGTGGAATCCGGATCAGGGATATGAGAATACGTTAGAGGCCTTTAAAAAAAGCTGTGATTTGCTGCAGACAGATTACCTAGATATTTATCTGATACATTGGCCTGTTCCCTATGGAAGAGAGAAGAATTATCAGGAAGTGAACTATTCCACATGGAGAGCTTTTGAGCGTTTATACAGGGAGGGAAAGGTAAAGGCAATAGGGGTGAGTAATTTTTTGCCACGCCATTTACAGCCATTATTGCAAAAAGCAGATATAAAGCCGATGATTAATCAAATTGAAATTCATCCCTGTTATCAGCAGCGCGAGAACGTAGAGTTTTGCCAGCAGGAGAGAATTTTGGTGCAGGCTTGGAGCCCGTTTATGAGGGGGGATGTATTTCAATTACCCTTATTACATCATATGGCGGAAAAATATCAAAGGAGTATTTCTCAAATATGCTTGGCATGGTGCTTGCAAAGAGGAATACAGCCAATTCCGAAGGCATCTAATGAAAAGAGAATGACAGAAAACCTGGGGCCATTTGACTTTTTCATAGACAATGAGGATATGAAACAGATGGAAACATTGGATTGTGAAGACGGTCATGCTCCATTTAAAGACTATGAGCTGCAAAAAAAATATTAGTTTTGGAAAGAGGTGGCATAATGGCTGTTATAGAAGAAAAAATGAAGGAATTAAAGCGTTGTATTGCCCAGGTGGCATTTGAACGGCAGGAAGGGCATATTCCCAGTGCATACTCTATTTTAGACATATTATATGTTTTGTATCATGATGTTATGGATATTGATCCCTGCCAGCCGGAGAAGAAAATTAGGGATAGGCTCATTGTCAGTAAAGGGCACGCATCTCTGGGATTATACACAATATTAGCTGATAGAGGTTATTTTCCAATGGAAGAAGTATCAACCTTTGGACAGTTAAACAGCCGGCTTGGAGGTCATCCGGATTACCATAAGGTTCCTGGTGTTGAGGCATCCACAGGTTCATTAGGCCATGGACTGCCGCTGGCTGTTGGCATCGCGATGGGATTGAATTTCAAAGGAAGCAGAGAAAGAGTATATGTTATTGTAGGCGATGGGGAGATGAATGAGGGAACTAATTGGGAAGCTATCATGGTAGCTAAGGAGCAGGGATTATCCAATTTAGTTTGCGTTGTAGACTATAATCATTCTTCTGACAGAGCAGTGGATTTTGGGAACATGGAAACAAAATTTAATGCATTTGGTTGGGAAACATACACTGTTGATGGCCATAATCATGCAGAATTAAAGGATAGGCTTACAAGAATAAATGATATGAAAAGGCCAATAGCAATAATAGCAAACACGATTAAAGGTTATGGGTGCAAAATGATAGAGAATAATCCAGCATGGCACCACAGAAGCCCTAATTCAGAGGAATTATTGCAGATGATGGAGGAGTTAGCATGATGGAGACGAACATGAGAAAACAGTATGTGTTAACTACCGAATATTTATCTGATAAGGATGAACGGGTAGTCACATTATTAGGCGATATAGGGGTTTACAGCTTTAAAAAAATAAAAGACAAGCATCCCAATCAAGTACATAATCTTGGGATTTTGGAGCCAGCGTCTATTGGTATAGCAGCAGGGTTAGCAAGAGTTGGTTATATTCCTTTTTTTCATACTATTGCGCCATTCGTTGTGGAAAGGCCATATGAACAGCTGAAAGTTGATTTTTCGTATCAAAAATTATGCGGTAATTTTGTAAGTGTCGGAGCTTCATATGATGACGGGGCATTGGGGACGACCCACTATAGCCCGGCAGATGTTGCAGTATTGAAGTATTTGCCTAATATGCAGATTGTACTGCCTGGAACGGCAGAGGAAGTTCATAATTTGATTTGTAGTGAATATGACAATGGAAGCCCCACGTATTTTCGTTTGAGCACTGCCGTAAATCCCGAGACAATGCCGGTGGAATTTGGAAAGGCATATATTGTAAAAAAAGGGAAATTAGCAACCGTAGTAGCGGTGGGACCGATGCTAAAGATGGTGTTGGAAGCGGTGTGCGATTTTGATGTAACAGTTCTTTATTATACGACGATAGCACCATTTGATTATGAAACATTGGCGATGAATTGCTCATCCTCCAAGGTGCTATTATGTGAACCGTTTTATTCCGGCGTTCTTACAACAGATGTTTGCCAGGCATTGCAGGGATATGTTATGATGGATTTTGTGGGCGTTCCACATCAAATATTAGATTCATATGGAACAAGAGAAGAAAACGACTTGAATGCAGGAATTACTGTTGAGATGATTTCAAAGAAATTGATGCAACTTGTGGAAAGGGCATAGAAAGGTATTGGATAAAGCATGAATAAAAATATTTCAATATTAGACTGTACACTAAGGGATGGGGGATATGTAAATAATTGGGAGTTTGATAACAGAACTGCGAGCGGAATTATAGGAGAATTACAAGATGCGGGAATTGAATATGTAGAAGTCGGTATATTAGGCTTAACCAAGAACGCAGAGGAACAGGTTAAATTTAATGATTTTTCTGAGATTCTACCATTGCTTAAGAAAAAGAATGAAAAATGTGTGTATACTCTTATGTTGACCTATTCTGAAAAGGATAGTTTTCAGATTCCAGTATGTGGCGAGGATACTGTGCAGTGCATTCGCTTAGCCTTTTTTAGACCTGAATGGAAAGAGGCGTTAGAGTATGCGGAGGGACTTAAACAGAAGGGGTACATTATATTCCTTCAGGCAATGGCAACCTCTGTGTATTCAGATGAAGAACTGGAAGCGTTGGTAAAAGAGGTAAATGATGTGGAGCCATATGCATTTTATATAGTGGACAGCTTTGGAGTTTTATATAATAGGGACGTACTACATCTAATGAAAGTTGTTGATGACATATTGGCTCCAGGTATTGCATTTGGGTTTCATGCACACAATAATATCCAGATGGCATTTTCGAATAGCCAGGTATTTGCAGAATATGAAACGAATCGGCATTTAATTATAGATGCTGGTATTTACGGAATGGGAAGAGGAGCGGGGAATCTAGCCACTGAGTTGATTGCGCAGTATTTAAATAAGAATTTTGGTAAGCAGTATGATATAGGCAAGATTTTAAACGTATTCGATGTGTATATACGAAGGATTTTTGAAACATATTATTGGGGTTATTCGATGGAATACTTTACAACCTCATCTAAGAATACAAATTCTGCATATGGCTGGTACTTAAATAAAAAAGGCGTTAGTATGTTAAAGGATCTGTCGGGAATATTGGATTATATTCCGGATGAATTTAGATATACGTTAATGACGAAAGTGGCAGATGAGGCAATGGAGAAATATGGACAAGACGATAATAGATAGCTATGATAATGTTAAGTTTTTAAGGAAAAAATGTCTTGAAATAGCTAATAAAGGGAATGATGCAAATTTACAGAGTGTTTTTTCAGCATTAGATATTATATATATACTGTATGATAAGGTTTTAAGATGCTCTCCGGAAAATCGTAGGGATGTCCATCGCGATTTTTTTGTTTTAAGTAAAGGACAAGCGACTTTAGGGCTTTTTTGTGTTTTAGCTGAAAAAGGCTTTTTTGGATTTGAAGAACTGGATACTTTCTGTGAGATTAATTCCAGATTTGCGATGCAGGCGGATCGAACCAAGTTTGATGGAGGAATCGAAATAAGTGCTGGCTCCCTGGGGCATGGCTTTCCACAGGCAGTGGGAATTGCAATGGCTGGAAAAATACAGAATTCCCCTACCAATGTATATGCATTGGTAGGGGATGGAGAGTTCAATGAAGGGACAATGTGGGAAGCAGCTTTACTTGCGGGATATCGTAAGTTGGATAACTTGTGTGTAATAATTGATGATAATGATTCGATTGGTGTAATGTTGAACTTAGGTGACATGAAAGCTAAATTAGAGGCATTTGGTTTCCAAGTATACCAAATAAATGGTCATAATCATTTAGAGATAGAAAAAGCCCTGAGAAAAGAACATATGGGAAAACCCTTAGCTATTGTTGCACATACTAAACGAGGATACGGGAGTAGAACAATGATGGAACAAGCAATGTGGTTTCACCGAGCACCCAATGAAGAAGAGTTAGAACTTTTAATAAAGGAGGTGGATTCTTTTGAGACGGGCAATGTTTAATGAAGTAGAAAGAATTGTGCGGAGTGATGAAAATGCAGTTTTGATGCTTGCAGATATTGGAGCGCTAGCCTTCTCAGACTTGATTAATGATATACCAGAAAGAGCCATGAATATAGGGATTTTTGAAGCGGGTATGGTTAGTGTAGCGGCTGGTATGGCTATAAAGGGGATGTTTCCTATTATATATGGAATTACGCCGTTTATCGCAGAAAGGGCATTGGAACAAATAAAATTGAATTTTGCATATCAGAGCCTGGATGGAATATTTATAACGACAGGCGCGGCATACGATTTTAGCACTCTAGGATACTCACATTATTCGCCTGCTGATGCCACATATATGAAACAGCTGGTTGATGTGCAATTCATTGCGCCAGGGACTCCGAAGCAGATGGAGTCACTATTACAGCAGACATATAGAAATGGAAAGCCCACCTTTTTTAGAATGAGTGATTACTGCAACAAATATGACTGTGTAGTTGAAGCTGAAAAGGCAACAATAATCCGAACAGGTAAAAAGGCGACAGTCATTGCAGTCTCTACTATGCTGGATTTAGTGATGAATACCTTTGCGGATGAGGATGTAACTATTTTATACTATACAACATTGGCGCCATTTGATAAAGATACCCTTAGAAACAATTGTCCCTCTAAAAAAGTACTGGTATGTGAACCTGAATACGAAAATACATTGACGCATGATATTATATCAGCGCTCCATCCAGGACAGGTTCAGATAGACTGGGTAGGTGTACCTCTCCAGATTATACGTACTTACGGGACTAAGAGGGAAAAGGATGAATTATTCGGCTTTAACGAAGAAACGTTAAGGAGAAAGTTACATAATATGATAGACCGCCCTGTTGAATAGTTAATACATTGATTAAGGACTAGATGGAGTTGAAATGGATAAGCAGTTAATGCAGGTCAGAAAAGAATTATTAAAGAACTTGTTGGATTGTTACCACGCATGGTGGGAATGGCATAAAATAACACGGCTTAAGGAAGTAGGGCATACTGCTATTGTGTTACTTCCTTCTTTAAAGAGAGATTATAATTATTACGCATTATTATATTTAGAGCCTATGCTTGAACGAAGGGGATACCATAATGCCCTTATTTTAACATATGATTCTATGGTTAGGGAAACGGCTGATTTGTTTTCTGATAGGGTGACGGTGAGATTTTTTGCAAGAAGAAAGATGGAATTAATTATGAAATATGCATGCCTATATCAGTTTGACTCCAGACTAATAATAGGGTCTTTAGAAGAACCAGCTGGTAGAGATGCAGATACGTTAATCGGAAAAAATGGTGTTACTGTGGAAGAAATATTTACCCTTGGTGTATACCAGCTAACACCATTTGTGCGCCGTAAGCCTCCAAAATATGATGGATGGGATAAGAAAATAATGGATTTTCTTGGCTTGGAGGATGGTTAAGATGAAAAAAGTAAAAACAATACTTATTAATAAATTAAAAAAGATAAATTTAATTGGTATAGCACTTGTATTTTATACAAGTGTGTGGAGGGGATATAAAGAATACTGTAGATTGAAAGAAAAGCATGGGAATGTGCCGATTGTTTCACCAACATCTAAGGGGACGGGGGACTTTTACATTTTTGGGCTCTATTTTCCGCAGTGGTTAAAAAGAAATGTTGTAGAAGATTATATTCTTATAGCTGGCGGTATGGCGGAGGCACGTACTTTGAAACTGTTTCCTCAATGGTATCAGGCGGAAAAGTGTGAAATTCTAAATTGGGAAGAATATACATATTTAATACATATGCGAGTGTTTTGGGGGGCTAATAAAAGTGATATTCATATATTTCACCACATAGCTAATTTTGGCGGAGAACATACCCACTATTTGTGGATTACTTGGTGGTTAATGGGATATAAAGGCCTAAGCCAAATGGATTTTTATATGCTGCATGGTTTTAAATTAAGCCTGGATACACAGCCAGAAATACCTGCGTTTGATCAGGATAATCAGAAAATCGAGAGGATATTCCGATGCAAGCACTTGAAGGTTGGAAAGACTGTATTGATTTCACCTTATTCCACAGGGAATGGAAGTTTACCAAGAGAATTTTGGAATAAAATCATATATGAACTAAAGAAAAATGGATATAGTGTATGCACTAATTGTTTCGGAAAAGAAGAGGAGTTGCCTAACACCACCAGGCTTGTTTTGAATTATAAAGAGTTGGTTCCATTTTTAAATAGGGCTGGCTATGCCATGGGTATTAGAAGCGGCTTTTTTGACATAATATCTTCATCTACCTGTAAAAAAATAGTTGTACATACTTATTATGCAAATCACTGGCCAGCAGGATGTTCTATTTCCTACACAGGTATTAAACATATGGGAATTTGTGAAGAATCTAGTGAATATCAAATAGATTCTGAAGGGAATAATATACCATTAATTTATAGACTGATTTTAGATGAGTTGGGTATAGTTGCAGTTCGTAGAAAAAAAACTATAAGAATAAAATTTGTGGATGTTCCTCCAGATTTTAATAAAGAAAAGATTTGGATTACTAGGATACTTAAGGAAAAATATGATGTGGAGTTTTCCGACAATCCTGAATTTTTATTTTATAGCGTTTTTGGTTTGACATTTGATAAATATAAAAATTGTGTTAAAATTTTTTTCACTGGTGAGGATACCTTACCTAATTTTAACGAATGTGATTATGCTATGTGTCACGATAGGCTGCAGTTAGGAGAACGGTATATACGTGCGGATGTTGGTGAACGGTATGGGACGCCTATTGGTGATTTGAGTCCTGATTGGATTGAGCGTGGGATTAACATTAACGGGTGGATTAACAGTAGTTTAATTGATGTAAAAAAGGGACTTCAAGACAGAAGTATTGTATCTGAAAAACTGTTGAACCGAAAGTTTTGTAATTTTATCTATTCAAACGAAAATTTTGGTGAAGGAGCGGTCTTAAGAAAGCGTTTTTGCCAGGAATTAATGAAATATCGGCGGGTAGATTGCCCGGGACGTGTATTAAATAATATGAAGGGAGGTCTGGGGATTCGCTGGACTGTTAAAGATGGACATGACAGTATAGCTGACAATTGGACTGCTACAAAATTGGAGTTTATTAAAAATTATAAATTCACAATTGCTTTTGAAAATACTGCGATACCGGGACATACGACAGAGAAGCTGATACATCCATTTTATGCATATTCTATTCCAATTTATTGGGGGAATCCTGATGTCGTTGCAGATTTTAACCCTAAGGCATTTATCAATTGTAATAATTATAATAATGATTGGAGGGCAGTTTGCAAGCGGATTAAGGAGTTGGACCAGGACGATGAGCAATATTTAGAGATGCTTAGACAGCCGCCAATGCAGCCGAATTTTGATTTCAATTCAGAGGAAAAGGCAAAGCAATTTTTATACAATATTGTAGAAAAGGGATGTAAGCCATATACAAAAAGTTCGCTGGCATTTACTGCTCCTAATGTAGCACGGAATAGTTATCGTGAACTGATGGAAATAAAAACTTCAAATTCATGGAAAGTAGCCAGAAGGATACAGGCATTTTTGGGAACAAAATGGGGATGGTTTCCTCGGCAGATATGCCTTGCTCTATTGGATGTTAGAAACAGACTGGTAAAGAAGAAGTAATATACCAATGAAAGGATGGACATATGCATATAATACTACTCTCGGGGGGATCCGGAAAACGTCTTTGGCCATTGTCTAATGATGCAATGTCAAAACAATTTTTAAAATTACTGCCATCAGGAACTGAGGGAGTAAAGGAGTCTATGGTGCAAAGAGTCTATGGCCAAATAAGAAGAACCATAGATAAGGCGGATGTTGTTGTTTCAACGAACGGCATACAACGTGGAATCTTGGAGCGCCAATTGGGAAGTGATATAGATATTGTTTTAGAACCAGAAAGGCGAAATACTTTCCCCGCGATTTTATTGGCATGTGCATATTATTATTTAAAAAAGAAATTAGACATGGAATCCCCTATTATTGTTCTCCCCATAGATGTTTTTGCTGACGATCAATATTTTGAATGCCTAAAAAGCATAGAAGAAAGAGTTATTGAAGGGAAGGGCAATATAGTACTGTTAGGGACAGTTCCTACGTATCCATCGGAAAAGTATGGATATATACTGCATTCAAAACAAACGGACAGATCATGGAACTTTGAAGAAAAGCCGGAGTTAAGCAGGGCTAAACAATTAATGGAAGAAGGGGCCTTGTGGAATTGTGGTGTATTTGGTTTTAAATTAGGATATATAATTAATGTTCTTAGAAAAATTGTGAGTTTGGATTCATATGAAAATCTTATAGATAACTATAACGTTTTTGTGAATAATAGTTTTGATTATGAAGTTGTTGAAAAAGAATCTAAATTAGATGTTGTAACTTACAAGGGAAATTGGAAAGATTTGGGGACTTGGAATACTCTTACAGAGGAAATGCGTACGGAATCTATAGGGCAGGATGTTATTATTGCTGATACATGCAAAAATGTTCATGTTCTTAATATGTTGGATATACCAGTGATTGTAATGGGAATTAATGATGCCGTAGTAGTGGGAAGCCACGATGGCATTCTGGTATCTAATAAAGAGGAGAGTTCGTATTTAAAAAAATATACTGATAGGATATTGCAGTATCCAATGTATGAGTCAAAGATATGGGGGGAGTATAGAGTAATAGATTATACCTCAGAAGAAAATGGAAGAATGAGTATAACGAAAAGGTTAAACATTAAAGCAGGAATGAGCTTAAGTTATCGTTTTCACGCAAGCAGAACGGAGGTTTGGGTAATCGTTAGGGGAAAAGCAGAACTTGTACTGGATGGGGAACAGAGAGTGATTTCTGAAGGAGATTCAATAGTCATTCAGCCTATGGTTAAACATGCATTAAGGGCAATCTCTAACACAGAATTGTTAGAAGTTCAAATGGGAGAAAATGATTCAATTCAGATACCCAGTGAGAGGTTAGAATATGAATGGTAATCTTACAGTAGCATGTATGGAATAAAATATAAGGAGTGGTAGAATTTTGGAGCTTTGCGTTTTGCATAATTACAATGATATATCATATATGGAATTATGCAGTAGCTTCACTAGTGGGTGGTGGTACATATAGCTATTGACTTTTGCTATGTTTTATCGGGACTTTTAATGTATAAACGTAGATTAAAGAGCAAATTAAGTAGATTTCTATTGTTTTATATTTGAAGTAGGAATTTTAATGATTTATTCAAATGGCCTAGAACCATTGCATTATTTTTCTCATCCTTTTGTAAGGGATAAAAAGGTTTAGAGTTGTTTTATTGTTACAGGATTACTGATGAGACAGACAATGTTTTATAATAATCGCCTTTCGGAGAAAAAACTAGCAAGTCAGGCAGTATTGCTCATTAATAAAAAATGAAAAAGCTTTGGAAGATAACAGTCATATCAACATTCTTAGTATTTGGTACTTCAATTATGTTATATAGACCCTATATAAGGGATATTATCCGACTAAGTGTTATACAGGTTTTCGAGTTAGTTTATTTCTTGATGTAAGGTTCCAGGAATCTTTTAAAAATATTCCTTTATGGTATATTTCAGCGTTATTTCTGCTGTCTGAATATTACGGTGCGGCGGAGCCGCCAGTCCGGTGTGGCGAGAGCTACCTGTTTTTACTACTTAGATTGTGTCGGATCCAGACCATATACTTCCCTCATCGAGAGATCTCTGGTCGGATTAATGCTTTCAATATCGATTTTGTATGAATCGTAGGATATACGATCCATGATGGCATCTGCAAGGGTGCTTTCACCACCACAGAGCTGCTGTTACCACTCACTTTCATGGAACTGAGAGCAAAAAAACGTAGAGGATTTTTTACGTCTCTTATGGATTAGTTCAAACAGGTTTCTGGGTTTCGCTTCTGTGAGCTTCATCAAGAGCCATTCGCCGATAATCAGCAGTACTGGCTTGGTGTATTTTTTAAGAGTGGCATCAAATGCGCCATTATCTCTGGCTGCCTGTAAGTCCAGTAATAAATCAGGAAGGCGTACATACTATACCGAATAATAATGCTTACAGGCTTCCATACCAAAGGCACAGGCCATGTAGGTTTTACCGCTTCCAGTTGATCCGGTAATAAAGATGTTGCGGTATTCGGTGATGTACTCACAGGTTGCCAGTCTGCTGCTCAGTGTCTTATTCAGTTTGCGGCCGGACTGGTAATCAATCGCTGCTATACTTGCATCGGGCTGTTCCAGTTCTGCTAAACGAATTAGCCTTTTCAGCCGGTTATTCTTGCGTTTGCTGTATTCAACATCGACCAGCATACTAAAACGGTTCTCAAACGGAACTTCCTTCATGCTACTGTCATCCATCTGGATACGGAATGCGTCTGCCATGGAAGCAAGACGCATTTCAATAAGTTTATCGAGTGTTCTTTGATTTGTCACGATTTTTTACCTCCATAGTATCTGGCACTTTTTGTAATGCCATGTGGTTTTGTTTCCGCCTTAGATGTAACGGTATCATCTGATGAGGAATCAGATTCATCCTTCATGGCAGCGAGCAGATTATTGATACTTTTGTAGCTGGGCTTTCCTGAATAGGTGAGTGCCTTTGTGCATGCCTGTTCCAATTTTGCTGGTGAATGCTTTTCTGCCAGCCTCAACAGCTCCATACAGCTTCTGTAGGACTACTGTTCAACTTTGCCGGAGGTAAGGATTCCATCGACAACCTTACTTGTGTTAATTCCAATCGAATCTGCCCATCTGCGGAAACGGTCGCCGTTCCATTCCAGATATTTCTGGTGATCTTGCGGCATATGTTCCGTAACAGTGGAATATAGACCGCTTCGGCCATAGAGCCTGCAGTGGGAGGCGATTCGTTTGTGATTATAAAAAATTTCAATCGTTGTATCTGTTATACGCACATCGACCTTATTTTTGATATACTGATAAGGCACGGAGTAAAACCTCTTCTCTACTGCGATGTGATAGTTGAACTGCACAGTGGCCTGTTTCCACTCGGCAAGTTCAAATGGTGTAGCAGGCAGCGGAGCCAGTATTGGCATTTCTTCCCCAAGAAATAAACTCAGCCTGCGGCATTCCTTACAGTATTCCACCCAGAGGAGTTTTTTGTTGACTCCGTTCCGTAACAGTTCTTTACGGATGTAATCAAAGTCAGGTATCCGTCGCTTGGTGGTTTAGAAAACAAAAGTTCCTCAAGGGCACTGTCGGTCATGTCAAAATTCAATGCCTAGGAAAGGTTTATTTCCGATGCCTTTTTGGTGACTTTAACGATAGTATTTTCGGGACACTCCGCAACCGTGTGCGATGTTCCGATCACTGAATTCCAGGCTTTTTAAGCGAAGGATTTCACGATATTGGGTCATAGTGGTGACCTCCTTTATCTGTATTCACACAAAAGTGTGTGTCTACAGTATAAAGGAAACTATATGTAATAGAGCCAAAAGTAGTTCGGAATTACCGGAATCTGTGGCTCCCATTCTCCGGAACGGTGGTTCTCAAAGTCCGGACAAGTGGCTCAAAGAGCCTCAGAATAATCATACAGCACTTTATCGAAAAAGAAACCTATGAAATTAAAACCATGAGGGAATTTGTGGAAAGAACGGTAGATCTTGGTACATATGGAAGAGAGCTGCATGATAAGAGCCTGAATCTGGTACGCAGTATTCTGGTTGAGATCCTGGAGATGATGGGCTCAGACCATCCGGAACAGTGCAAGACGCCAGGAAGCCTATGTGGTGGAGCGTAGCGGCCAGGAGAAGGAGTTGCTGATGCTCTTTGGAAGTATCCGGTGCCTGCATATAGACGCGGATGAGGATCATGTGGCAGCCCAGTTTTATGAAAAGAAAGGGGACTTAGAGCATGACCGGAGTGGAAGGAAAATAAATACGCTGATGCGCAAGCTGGTGTGTGTATATGAGGATATAAAAGAAGAAAGCGGTGAGAAAGCGAAAAACAAACGGCACCGCCTGACAGGAAAATATTATTTCTGTAGACTGTATCCAGGAAAGGAGAATGAACGTCCATGGGAAGAAGTAAGGGATTATATCTATGTATCCTATGATGCGAATTATCTGGAACATGTATACATAGCAGGGGACGGAGCACTGTGGCTCAAGGTGGGGTGTGAAGTGCTGGAGAAAGCCCATTACGTGTTAGATAGGTTCCATATGGAGAAGTATATCCACCAGTCGGTGGTCCATCTATTTGACAGTGCGCAGGAGGTTAAGGATGAAATATACAGAGCGATCTACGGGAAGAACCGCAGTGAGTTAAAAGAAATCTATGGAAGGCTCCTTGGAGTGACGAATACGGAAGGTAAGATAAAGGGAACTGTTAGGACTTACTACTCATGTGATTTCTCACTACATGACGGAGCAGGAACAGGTCATGGAATTCGGCGAAAACGGATGGAAGCAGCTTCCGGATGTAGTGATAAAACGCTATCAGTTTGTAACGGCTAAGGCAGAAGTGGAGGAGCACCATATCAGTGTGTATACCAGCAAAAGGGATGGTCATATGAAAAAAGCGGATCATCCAAACGCATTGCATCATGGAAGTCTTGTTTCTGCGTCACTGGCAGCTGCGGTCGTGAACGGTAAATATGTGAATGCAGTTCCGCTCTATCGTCTGAAAAAAGAATTCGAGTGGTATGGTCCTGGCCATTACCCGTCAGACCATGGCAAACTGGATGATACGCCTTGGTGAAGAGTATCTGGGAGTTTTCCATGATTATCTTCAAAATCTCTTCTATGGCTACCATGTTATTCAGGCAGATGAGACTCCTGTTCTTGTAAACCGTGATGGGCGCCCGGCCGGAAGCAGGAGCTATATGTGGGTGTACCGTTCCGGCTTTATGAATCCAGACAGGCAGAGTGTGCTGTATGAATACTAGAAAACGAGAAATGTATCCCATCCAAGAGCCTTAAATAAGGGGTATACCGGTATCTGTGTAACAGACGGCTACCAGGTATACCACACACTGGAAAAGGAAATCGAGGAGCCTACCATAGCAAGCTGCGGGGGTCATGCGAGCTGTCGGTTTGACGAAGTCATGAAAACAATTCTGGAATCAGGACGTAAGAAGTCCATGTCCTACCTGTTCATGAAACAGATCCAGGCAATCTATCGTGAAGAAGGAAAGCTAAAAGAACGTTCTTCGGAAGAACGGCTTAAGCAGCGATAGGTAATTATCAAACCACGGGTTGATGTCTTGTTTGCGTACCTTAAACTGCATGACCATGATATGCCGGCAAATGGAAAACTCCGGGAAGGCTTTACCTATGCCTTAAATTAAGAGCGGTATCTGAACGTGTTCCTGACAGAAGGAGACGTTCCAATTGACAATAATGCCAGCGAAAGAGCTATCCGTGGATTCTGTGTAGGGAAGAAAAAACTAGCAGGTGATCGACACCTTGAACGGAGCAGCCAGCTCTGCGATTATATACAGTATTGCCGAGACAGCGAAGGCAAACAATCTTAAGCCATGTGATTATTTTGAGTATCTTCTGACCGAGCTTCCAATGCACGCAGTTGACAATGACAGAAATTTTCTGGAAGATCTGCTTCAATGGTCAGAGAAACTACCGGAGTACATACGAAAACCCAAAAAGTAGGATTCAACGGGCTACGTATAACTGCGGCCCCATAATTGTCAAGGTGCTGACTATTGAGCGTTTACGAAAGGGATTCTTAGAGAATATGTTTATTTTATTCGTTTGTTAACAGTTTTTTGAGTGGGGATGGGGGGGGGGGGTAAACAATAATGGTTTCCCATATTATATAATGACGAACATAAATCCTCATATTGAACAGAGTCAGAATTTAATACCAATATTTTAAGGATAATACTAAGAAACTGTAAGAAAAAGTGTGTTTAAATAATTCTACAGTATATATTTATGTATTTTATGGAGTAATGGGAAATGGGATTTCTTGTGTAATAAGAGATATTGTTAATGATTTTGCTCAGGAAACAAAAGGTGCTTTTATTTATTATTATCAATATAAAAACAGTATTTTCTATATAGAAAATGGTGTTAGCGCTGGGCATCCTTCAATGGAGGTGCATGGGATAATTGCACAGGAAACATTGGATATGATAGGTTTATTTTGAGGTGTATATGGAAAAAATAGTTGCAATAACGGTAACCTATAATCGGACAGGTACATTATTTAGATGTTTAGTGTCATTACTAGAGCAATCAGAACCTGTTTATAAAATACTGGTCATAGATAATAATAGTAGAATTAGAGAGAAAGAAATCCTCAAACAATTTGCAGACAAGTATAATTGCATCGATGTTCTTTGGCTTTCAGAAAATACTGGTGGAGCAGGCGGGTTTGAGGCTGGAATGAAAGCCGCCAGGGAACGTTATGATGCAGATTGGTATTGGATTATGGATGATGATGCATATCCGCGTCCCGACTGTTTGGCACAGTTACTTGATTTTCAGCAACAGCTTCCAAATGTGGGAGGAATGTGCCCTCTTATCTACGGGATTGATTTGAGAGAGTATCAGTTTTACCATCATAAAAGATTAGAGGGATGGATGCTGTCTGAAAGGCAAATTGTACATAAGTATGAAGAGCTAGGGGATGTTGTTCAGGTAGATGCCAATGCATTTGTAGGCCCGTTGTTTTCACGGAAGGCAGTGGAGACGGTAGGTATTGCTGACGGCAGTTTGTTTATTTATGGAGATGATACTGAATATACATATCGTGTTTCCAGAAAGTTTGGAATATATGTGGTTAAGAGCGCGATAATAGAACATCAAGATCCGCCTCTAAGTAATAATTATATGTCTCCGGATGTATGGTGGAAGGAGTATTATTCTATACGTAACAAGTATTTTCTAATTCGTGAATTTAAAAACAATGTAATAATCAGGACGATGGCATATACAATTATTACGTTAAAGATATTAAAACTTATGATTGCTGCGGCGATTAAACCAAAGTATAAAGGATATCATAAAGTACGGCTGAAGATTTTAAAGATGGCTGTTATGGATGGTTTGAAAAATCATCGAGGAAAGACGCTGGATCCAGTACGATATAGAGAGTGGATTAGTAAAAAAGGGGGTGTCCTGAAAACGTAAATCAGAGATAACCTATAAACGAGTGTGTGAAGAAATCTCTGTAAAAGCAGCTCTTCTATG
>ULXK01010051.1_pt1 | contig 33270 bp, 30 predicted proteins | sample 1961201 | NCBI WGS metagenome assembly ULXK01 (sample SAMEA4835836, study PRJEB28245) | human gut metagenome | biome: gut microbiome; material: fecal sample | place: Denmark | collected 2008
GTCTGGCTGGGATGGCGGGACTCGAACCCACTATATCAGAGTCAAAGTCTGAGGTGTTACCATTACACTACATCCCACCATCTAAAATCTATTCTATTGTACACAGAGACCGGGCTTTTGTCCGGCCTCTGTGACTTGTGGGGTGGGTAAAGGGACTCGAACCCTCGACACCCGGAACCACAATCCGGTGCTCTAACCAACTGAGCTACACCCACCATATTTTTATTTTGGCACGCCAAGAGGGATTCGAACCCCCGACCTACTGCTTAGAAGGCAGTTGCTCTATCCTGCTGAGCTATTGGCGCATGTTTCCGCTTTTTTGGAGCGGGCGATGGGAATCGAACCCACGTATCCAGCTTGGAAGGCTGGTGTTCTACCATTGAACTACGCCCGCATGGCCGTCCCCATTAATGTTCAGCTTAAAGATAATAACAACATTTTTGCGAATTGTCAATATTTTTGCGGCAAAAACTTTTGAAAGTCAAAAAAATATTTAGTGTTGCTATTTTCGGCGCTTTTCTGTATAATGCTTCTGTTATATGTATTGTATGCAGTGTTACATTTCACCGGAGGTTTGCAATGATCGAATTAACAATGCAGGTAAGCGAATTTGACTACACCGAAACGCTTGACACCTTCCTGCCCGACTTGATAAAAATTCTGTCCGAAAGCGAAGGCGTGAATCCGCTGATTCGCAAGTGCGTCGGCGCGTCGCCCGAGTTTTCCAAGAAGATCGTCAAGGGCATTCTCGCCGCGATGAGCCCCAAGCAGAAAGAGGCGCTCACGGTAAAGTTTTTGAACGTCTACGCCGAGAAGCTCGTCTCGCAGGTCAACGACGTCGCAAAGAAAAACGGCATCGTCATCACCCTCGACAACGCAAGAGCAACAATAAAATAATTCGCAAAAACGCCAAAAACGCAGACAAACCGTCTGCGTTTTTTTTGGTGGCGAATTGACGCACCTACGGATACGCATATTGCGTGAACCCGGTGTCGAAGTTACCGACAAAACCGTGTGTGCCTCGCGCTGCATTAGTGCGTTGCTGAATTTTTTGCCGCACTCATGTAGGGAACAGGCTTGCCTGTTCCGCATGTTGCGCTCATCTGCGCAGTTAATATAACGATACGCAACTGAGGTTTTGCCTTTTGCCTTCCCCTCAAGCTCCGCAAGGGGAAGACAATGGGGTGCACTGCAAAACTCAATACCGCACTTGCGTTACGCGAAACGTCACGGTTTTTTTCATTGCCTCGACACCGGGCTACCAGAGATATACGTATCCGTGACTGCATCAATTCGCCTCTAAAAACCGTGTATTGACAAATTGGGGGTTATGTAATACAGTGAGTCTGTACAACGTGTTAATTATTAGGCGTTATATCGCACCCAAGACGCGCTAAATTTTCGACAGAAACTCGTTTGCGTTTTCACCGTAAAATCCGACGGCGCCGTCACTGTTGCCGGTCGTTATGTAGTAAAGCAGCTCATCGAGCACGTCGCCGGCAGCGCGCGGCCCGACCTGACGTATCCACAGCGTCCACAGCGCCATATTCACGTCGTGAAAGCCGTTTACGATAAGCGGAATGACATTGTTGCCGCTTTTGACGCATATATAGCGATGGAACGAGCACGCAAGCTCGGCGAGCTTATCCACGTCCGCCCTCGGCTTGACCTGCGCCTCGGCGCGAAAATCGTTTATTATGCTGCGCAGGGCGAGGATATCGGCGTTGGTGCAGCGCGAAATGAACAGACGCGCGGCAAGCCCCTCGACGGCGGTGCGCGTTTCAAGAAGCGAGGCTGCAGTGCCCTTGTCGAGCTTTCCGCCCTGATATTTAAGCACCGAAATGAGCGTATCGACATTGCCGAACTCCGCCCAGTCGCAGACATAGATCCCGTGGCGCGGCACGATGCGCACGAAGCCGGGATAGACGCCGTGCTGCATGACGGCTACGAGCAGGCTGCGCGCGACGTTGACAAGGCCTGCCCCGGAACGTTTGAAAAGGTCTATGAGCTGCTCAAGCTCTGCCGCAGAGTGTACGACAGCATGGATATCATATCCATAACGCCCATGAGCAAGCTGAAAATGCTGCGCGAGCACCCGGATTTTGTCCGCGTCGCCGGATACAGCGCAACGGAGGTCATAAAGACCTTTGACCTGCCGCAGAAAGCCGTGGACATCCTCACGCCGTATTGGATATATGTCGGCGAGCCGATGGATAATCTGCCGTTTACGATCTATGCCTACTGCATGGCCGACTACTTTGCCGGAAGCTTTGTTCCGCGCCATCGCTCGCACGAGATGAGCATGAAGATGCAGCGAAGAGTCGAGGAAAACGGGGCGCAGTTCGAGTTCAGGCAGGAGGTCGATAAGATCCTTGTCAAAAACGGCAGGGTGCGCGGCGTAAGAACGCGCCGCGGCGACGAGATTGCCTGCGACTATGTCATATGCGGCGCATACCCCAACCGCGCGTACACCCAGATGATCGAGCCGAAAAGCGAGGTGCCCGAGGGTGCTGTCAAATTCGTCAACGGCAATCGCCTCAACGTCTGCCCGGTGTCGGTCATGCTCGTTATCGAGGGCACGCCGGAGGAAAACGGCATCACAAATTACAACACCTTCTCCGGCGAAACGATGGACACGAACGAGATCTGGCGCAACAGCCGGAATATAACCGAGCCTTACAATTTCATAACCACCGTATGTCTCAACTACGCGGTTCCCGACTGCGTTCCGGAGGGCTATACGCACCTTTCGATCACGAACCTCGTTCCCGTGGATCCCTTCCTCAATGTAAAGGAAGAGGAATACTACGATCTCAAGCGCCGTTTGGCAAACGAGATGATGGAGGAATACATCAAGGTCGGCGGCGTTGACTTCCGCTCGCGCATTGCCGAGATCGAGGTATCCACGCCCATGACCATTTCGCACTATGTCGGCGCATGGAAGGGCAGCATCTACGGCTACTCGCACTCGATGGATAACCACGTCATAGCAAAGAAAGCGATGATGGCCGAGGATCACTTCATCGAGGGCCTTGAGTTTGCCGGCGCGCACGGAGTCGCCGGCGACGGCCAGGGAACGCAGATAACAAACGGCCGAGCCGCCGCAAAGGGCGTGCTCGACGCAATGGCGAAAAAGGAGGCAGCGGCAAAATGAGCATCAAGGTTAAAGGACTTTTTGAAGATATAGGCGGAGCCGGCCGCGTTACCGAGCTGCGCCGCAAAAAGCTTGCAAACGCAAGCAGCAGGCCCGATCCCAGGGACCCGATCCGCGAGCTTGCCGACAGGATGCATCCTGCGGAAATGAAATTCCGCTGCGTTTCGGTGACGGACGCATCACCCAGCGCAAAAACCTTCCGCTTTGAGTCCGTTGACGGGCACATCCCCGTGTTCCAGTGCGGCCAGTTCGTAAACTTCCGCCTGAGAATAGGCGAGAGCCTGCTCACAAGACCTTATACCATTTCCTCGGCTCCGTATGAGGCGCGCGGCGAGAAGCCGTTTTTCGAGATAACCGTGCGCCGCAACGTGCCGTATCTCGTGCCCGACTACCTGTTTGAAAACGTAAAGCCCGGCGACGTGCTCGACGGTGCGCTGCCATTCGGCACTTTTTATTGGGAGCCTCTGCGCGATACGAAAAACATAGTCGCCCTCGCAGGCGGCAGCGGCATCACGCCGTTTTACTCCATGGCAAAGGAGATAGCCCACGGCAAAATGCGCGGCTGCACGCTCACGATACTCTATGGCTCGGTGAAGTCGGATGATATCGTGCTCAAAGCTGAGCTTGACAAGGTCTGCGCCGAATGCAAAGCTGTCAAGGTCGTGCACGTTCTTTCGGACGACCCGACATGGCAGAGCGAAAAGGGCTTCATAACAAAGGAGCTTATCGAAAAATATTCGTCGCCGGACTGCACATATATGTTCTGCGGCCCACTCGCAATGTTCCGCTTTGTTTCCAAGGCGCTTGACGAGATGGGTGTTGCAAAAAGGCGCTTCCGCCACGATGTTGTCAACAATCCTGCCGATATCTCCACCCTGCCCGGCTACCCCGTCGGAACGGAGAAAAAGACGTTCAAAATTTGCGTCGTGCGCGGTGTGCGCGAGGATATCATCGAGGCGAAGGCATCGGAATCCGTTGCCGTTGCGCTCGAGCGCAGCGCGATCCCGGTCGATACCCACTGCCGCAACGGCGAGTGCGGCTTCTGCCGCAGCCAGCTGCTGTCGGGAGATATATTCGTTTCGCCCATCGGCGACGGGCGGCGCGAAATGGATAAGGAAATGGGCTGGCTCCACGCCTGCTCGTCCTATCCGCTGAGCGATCTGAAAATTAAGATCCCCATCATGTAATATTTGCGTCCGGCATGGCCGGTGAGCGCATTTAATAATTAAGGAAGAGGAGAATTTGATTATGGCACAACTCAGACCCAAGATCGTCAAGCTTGCAAAGGTGATCGGCGGCGTTTCCGGTATGGTCGTCAAGATCGACGAGAACGCGCCCGAATACTACTGCATGGCGAACATCGTTTCCGATGACGAGGCAGACATTGCCATCGCCGCCGGCCTGCGCAAGGAGCGCACGGCCGAGTATCTTGCAAAGAAGGTCGGCAAAACCGTCGAGGAGATAAAGCCCCTGCTCGATAACCTCGTCTATTACGGCATTTTCCGCCGCACATTTGACGAAAAGCTCGGCGAGGACGTCTACTTTATGCAGATCTTCGCGCCCGGCATACTCGAGATGATGGTCAACAACAAGGAGCTTATGGCCGCCCACCCCGAGGTCGGCAGAGCCTTTGAGGAGTACACGCGCGTGCGCATGCAGCTGCTCGGCCCTGTGCTTCCCAACGGCTACGGCCTGATGCGCGTCATCCCCGTTGAGAGCGCGATCAAGGACATCCCCGGCGTCAGCGACTACGAAAAGCTTTCGTACTACCTGAATAAGTACGACACCTTCTCCGTTTCGCCCTGCTCCTGCCGCGCATCGCGCACCAGCATCGGCGACGGCTGCGGCCATCTCGACGAGGACATGTGCGTTCAGATGGGCAAGGGCGCCGAGCACTACATCCGCTCGGGACGCGCACGCCGCATAACGCGCGAGGAGGCGATGGAGATCATCCTGCGCGCCGAGGAGAACGGCCTGATGCACGATATCCCCAACATCGAGGAGGCCGGCGACAGCGCCGCTATCTGCAACTGCTGCTCGTGCGCGTGCTTCGGTCTGCGTGCAGGACTCATGTTCGGTGCGCGCGACGCAATCCGATCCAACTTCGTCGCCGAGATCGACGAGGCAAAGTGCGTTGCCTGCGCCCAGTGCGTCGAGACCTGCCCCGGCAATGCGCTCAAGCTTGGCCAGAAGCTGTGCTCGACCGAGAACCTCACGCCTCCGGGCTACGCAAAGCTCACAAACACCGTTTTCGTAAAGAAAACCTTCAATCCCGATTACCGCGAGAACTTCAAGGACACCCTCGACACCGGCACCGCGCCCTGCAAGGCCGCATGCCCTGCGCACGTTCCCGTTCAGGGCTATCTGAAGCTTGCCGCTCAGGGCAGATACACCGAAGCTCTTGAGCTTATAAAAAAGGAAAACCCCTTCCCGGCGGTCTGCGGCCGCATATGCAACAAGCGCTGCGAGGACGAGTGTACTCGCGCAAGCGTTGACGAGGCCGTTGCGATCGACGAGGTCAAGCGCTTTATCGCCGACCACGACCTGCACGAGGATACGCGCTTCGTGCCCAAGATGGTCAACCAGATCGGCCGCCCGTACACCGAGAAGATCGCCGTCATCGGCGCAGGTCCTGCCGGCATGAGCTGCGCATACTACCTCGCGAACAAGGGCTATCCCGTCACCGTTTTCGACCGCAACCCAGTGCCCGGCGGCATGCTGACCCTCGGCATCCCCAACTTCCGCCTCGAAAAGGACGTTCTCAACGCCGAGATCGACATTCTCAAGGATATGGGCGTCACCTTCAAGTGCGGCGTTGAGGTCGGCAAGGATATCACCATTGAGCAGCTCCGCAGCGAGGGCTACAAGGGCTTTTACCTTGCCATCGGCGCACAGAAGTCCCAGTCGCTGAAAATAGACGGCGAAGACCTCGAGGGAGTGTTCGGCGGCGTTGACTTCCTGCGCGAGGTAAACCTCGGCAACAAGCCCGAGATCGGCGAAAGCTGTGCAGTCGTCGGCGGCGGAAACGTCGCAATGGACGTGTGCCGTGCGGCGGTGCGTCTGGGCGCAAAGAACACCTACATAATCTATCGCCGCTCGGCCGACGAGCTGCCTGCCGACCTCGAGGAGGTCAAGGAGGCCATGGAAGAGGGCGTGCAGTTCCGCTTCCTCAACGCGCCCGTTGCCATCGAAGGCAAGGACGGCAAGGTGTCCGCTCTCAAGGTCGAGATCATGGAGCTTGGCGAGCCTGACGAGAAAGGTCGCCGCAAGCCCGTCGGAACCGGCAAGTTCGAGACTATCGCGGTCAGCTCCGTCATCGCTGCCATCGGCCAGGTCGTTGACTGGGGCACGCTCGACGTCGGTGCGCTCGAGACCACGAAGAAGGGCACCGCCGTTGCCGACAGCCTGACCTATCAGACCGCTCAGCCCGACATTTTCGTCGGCGGCGACTGCTACACCGGCCCGAAGTTTGCCATCGACGCGATCGCGGCCGGCAAGGAAGCGGCCATATCGCTGCACCGCTATGTGCATCCCGGCCAGACCCTCACCATGGGCCGCGACAGGCGCGTTTACAAGGCGCTGGACAAGGAGCACGCACTGCTGGATATTTCGCACTTCGACCACGGCAAGCGTCAGATGCCCGGATACAACGAGGCAAAGGCCAAGACCTTCTCCGATGCGCGCGTGACCTTCACCGAGGAGCAGGTGCGCAAGGAGACCGCACGCTGTCTCGGCTGCGGTGCGACAAAGGTCGACGAGTACCTTTGCATCGGCTGCGGCCTGTGCACCACCAAGTGCAAGTTTGACGCGATCCACCTTAAAAAGGTGCGCGACTGGCACGCAGGCACGTTCGAGACCATGCCCATCAAGGTCGCAGAGGGGCTTGTCAAGCGCGCAGGCGGCTTGGTCAAAAACGCGGTGAAAAAATAATGCACGAGCTTGGAATTTGCGATGCGCTGCTGAAAATGCTGCGCAATGTCGCCGAGGAAGAACAGCTTCAAAACGTGCAAAGCATCACCGTCGAGGTGGGGACGCTCTCCGGAGTCGTCCCCCGCTTCCTGAGCGATTGCTGGCAGGCCGTCATCGACGGCACGGAGTTTGCAGCTGTCGATATGATCGTCGAGACCGTCGAGGGCGAGGCTCAGTGCATCGAGTGCGGCGAGCGCTTCGTCGCCGACCTCGAGCGGCTGCGCTGCCCGAGCTGCGGCGGCAATAAGCTGACCCCCGTCTCCGGCACCGACCTCACCCTCAAAGAAATTTTAGAGGCGAATTTTTAGAGGCGCATTGACGCAGCTACGGATACGGTTATCTCTAGTAGCCCGGTATCGAAGCTACCGACGAAACCGTGCGTGCATCGCAACCCGGTAGTGCGGAGTTGTGTTCGCGGTAGCCCGGTATCGAGACTGCCGACGAAACCGGGAAACTGTCGCGTTACATGAGAGCGGCGCTGAGTTTTGCACCGCACCTCATTGGCTCTCCTGTCAAGGGGAGCAGGGCAGCTTTGCTGCCGAGGGGTTGAATTAAACCTATTAACTATCAGCTGTCAGCTCTCCGCTGCGGCCAAAGGTCGCTCGTAGGGAACGGGCTTGCCTGTTCCGTCGTGATGGGTTTGTCGGTACTGAAACAGAATTGTATGGGCGGCCGTTGGCCGCCCATTTTTCATAATGTGGCGGTTAGCACCGCAGATATAATAACACCTCATCTGCCGCAAGCGGCATCTTCCCCTCAAGCTCCGCAAGGGGAAGACAAAAGAGGGGCGGTCTGTGACCGCCCCAATGAATAATGAATGATGAATAATTAATAGTGAATAATTGCCAATACGATTTTTCAGAGGCGCATTTACAGTGTACCGATACATTTATTGCATCATCCCGACCGGAAGGTTCCGACAAAAACCGTAGCAAGCGGAATGGATAAATCCGTTCCCTGCAAGGGTGCATCCTAAAACTCAGCAGCGCACTACTGGGTTGCGTAGCAGTTATGGTTTATTCCAACGTCCCGAACCGGGACACCGGAAATCACCGTATCGTTAGGTGCGTCAATGCGCCTCTAAATAGTCTTTTCTTCGATGAGGGGGAGGAAGTCCTTATACTGCGTATCGTAGGCGCAGCTGTACTCGGCACAGTCGGCAAACTTTGCGACCGCGCGTGTGGACTTGTCGATCGGCTGGAGCGTACCGGCGCCGGCGACGCAGCCGCCGGGGCACGCCATACCCTCGAGCAGGTAGCCGTCGTACTTGCCGTCGCGCGCCATCATCAGCAGCTTGCGGCACTCGTGCAGGCCGGTGGCCTTTGCGATCTTGACCTCGCGCGTGGGGTCGATGGACTTGATAGCGTTGACGACCGCCTGTGCAACGCCGCCGGAAACGGCGAACTTGCGCGCGTCCGAGCCTGCCTGGGAGAGCGTCTGCGCCTCCTCGGCCGGGATGCACTCCTTGTCCACGCCCTTGGCGGCGAACATGCCAAGCACCTCCTCAAAGGTGAGGACGAAGTCAACGTCGCTGCGCACGGTGCGGCGGCTGGCCTCGAGCTTCTTCGCGTCGCAGGGGCCGACAAAAACGACCTTGCAGCCGGGGTGGGTTTTCTTGACAAAGCGCGCGGTGAGCACCATGGGCGTCATCGCGACGGATATGTTCTCGGCCATGTCGGGGAACATTTTCTTGACCATGTCGCTCCACGAGGGGCAGCAGGAGGTGACCATGAAGCGGTGCTTGGCCGGAACCTCCTCAAGGAAGTCGGCGGCCTCTTCGATGACGCACAGATCCGCGCCGATGGCGGCCTCGTAAACGTCGGTGAAGCCAAGGCGCTTGAAGGATGCGGTCATCTTCTCGGGCGTTGCGTCGGGGCCGAACTGGCCGACGAAGGCCGGCGCGAGCACGACATAGACGGGCACGCCGCTTTTTATCGCCATAACGGTCTGGAATATCTGGCTTTTATCGCTTATTGCACCGAAGGGGCAGTTGACAAGGCACTGTCCGCAGGAGGTGCATTTTTTATAATCTATCGCCGCGCGGCCAAGCTCGTCCTTGCCGATGGCCGCAATACCGCAGGCCTTCTTGCAGGGGCGCTCCTGGCGGATGATCGCCGAGAATGAGCACGCGTCCATGCATCTGCCGCAGCGGACGCACTTTTCGGCATCGATATGCGCGTGACCGTTGACCTTGCTGATGGCCTTTTTGGGGCAGATCTCGATGCAGGGGTGCTCGATGCAGCCCTGGCAGCCGTTTGTGACCTTGATGATGTTATCCGGGCAGCGGTTGCACGCGAATTTGATGACGTTTATCAGCGGAGGCTCGTAATACTTCTCGGCAATGACGGTCTCCTCGACGCTGTCGGAAATATTGTTGTGCACGCCGAGCTTGCGCATCGGCAGACCCATTGCAAGGCGCAGCCTTTCGCCGACAACTGCACGCTCGATAAGCAGATTGTTCCTGAACGGGCCTATCTCGTCTGGGTCGCCCGGACAGATCTTGTACGGCAGCTCTTCAAGCTTCTGCGCGTAGTCTCCGCCCTCGTATGCCATGCGCGCGATTTCCGTGAAAACCTCGTGCCTTATTCGTGTTTTGCCGGTCTCCATTCCTCTCATAGGGTCATCCTCCGATTATACTTCTATTTTGCCAAAAATAATTATACAAAAACACGCCTTTTTGTCAATTAAATCGCATAGTATTTCACATGAAATTTACCCACAAGCCCAATCAAATCATTAAAGCAGGTATTAAAAAAATTAATACCTGCTTTAATGATCACTTTTTATATTCGTTCAGTATCTTTTCAACCTCGTTGTCGGCAGACGGCGACTTGGTTCCGCGCGTCGGCGCCTCGATGGTCGGCTCGGGCGAGACCTCATCGGGCGTGGGCTCAATGACGGTGTCCTCGGCCTCATCTGCCGCGTCCGGCTCCTCTGGCTCGGGCTGCGCGGCCTTTTCCGGCTCGGGCGGAAGCTCGTCCTTTGCGCAGCGGTTTTTGATGATGAGCCAGCTGTACATCAGCAGCATGCCGGCCGTTGCGAGGATGATAAGCTCAAGGCCCATATAGCGGCTGTCTGCCAGCGTTGTTATGCACATGAACGCGCCCAGAAGGCTCATGTAGCAGGCCTTTTTCGGATCGGGCCTGCCGAAGGCGTAGCCTGCGACGTAAAACAGCGCGAGGATGGCGCAGCATACGGCGATGATCTCGATCGCGAACATCCAGACGTTGGGGTTGTTTGCGTTTGCGCGGTAGCTTGCTATGAGCCACACGCAGTACATCAGGATGGGCAGCGCCATGAAAACGCTCACGAGGCTCGGCGAATAGTGGCTGCGCGAGGCGCTGCATATGAGCGGAAAGCTCAGACCGCTGAGCATCGCGAGGGCGGCGATGATGACATACATCGATCGCAGATTGTCAAGCGAGGTCTCGGCAATGGTCAGGATGCCGCCGAGCACGGCGAGCGCCGCGATGATCCACGCGAATATTATATATAGTAGGGAAAGGCCGCGCAGAGCCTCGCTCATCCCGGTCGGGAACACGGTCTCGTCATCGGTGAGCTTCTTTGACCGCAGCCACAGCACAACGGCGGCAGCGACGATCAGAAGCGGCAGCAGAATGTTGAGAATGCTCGGGTTTATCAAGCCCGTTTCCGTATCGCGCGCGACCTGCATTTGCAGCCATCGGAAGAACGCGCCGAACGCGCCGAACGCACATGTGTAGCACAGCATTATCAGTGCGTCGCCAGCCTTTTTGTTGTTTTTAAGCATAGTATCAATCCTGTTAGAATAAATTTGTATCAATATTGATTTTATACTCATTTTCTCAAACAGTCAAGATGAAAGGGTGATGCCGGATGAAAAGAATAGTCTGTGCCGCGCTTTTCATGACGCTTATCGTCATGGCTCTGCCGCGGCTTTTTCCCGTTCGGGATGCAGCGCCGCAGCCGGACTCAGCGCCGGACAAGGCCGCCGAGAAGCTCAAGCCCGACGAGAGCCGGAGCATACGCCTGCTCTCGGGCGATACCGTCGTCGAGATCGGCGTTTTCGACTATCTCACGGGCGTTGTCGCCGCCGAGATGCCCGTGTCGTTCGAGCCGGAGGCGCTCAAGGCGCAGTCGGTCGCGGCGCGCAGCTATCTCCAGCGCGCGCTGGCCTCGCCAAAGCACGAGGGCGCGGACATCTGCACCGATTCAGCCTGCTGCCAGGCGTATCTAAGCCCCGAGCAGCTCAAGTCGAGCTGGGGGGACAAGTACGCGCAGTACAGCGAAAAAATAAGCGCCGCGGTCAAGGCGACCGACGGCGAATACCTCAGCTATGACGGAAAGCCCGCGCTCGCGGCGTTCCACTCCTCCTCCGACGGCGCGACCGAGGATGCCGGGGCGATCTGGTCGGATGTGCCGTATCTCAAAAGCGTTTCCTCGCCCGAAACCGGCGACTCCGTGCCGAATTTCCAAAGCACCGTTGTGAACTCCGACCTCGATTTTCGCGACACGATACTATATCTCAAGCCCGAGGCGGACATGACCGGCGATGCCGGCTCCTGGCTCGGCGAGACTACCCGCACGGCGTCCGGCCGGGTCGCGAGCATCGTTATCGGCGGCGTTTCGTTCACCGGCAGCGAGCTGCGCTCGCTGTTCAAGCTGCGCTCGACCGATTTTGAGCTTACCCACGCCGACGGCAGCTTCACCTTCACCGTCCACGGCTACGGCCACGGCGTCGGCATGAGCCAGTACGGCGCGAACGCCATGGCGCGCTCCGGCTCCGACTATCGCGAGATCCTCGCCCACTACTACCCCTCCGCTTTTTTAGTAGCGAATTGACGCAGCTACGGATACGGTTATCTCTGGTTGCCCGGTTCGGAACAATGGAGGAAACCGTATCTGCCACGCGCCACATTAGAGCGTTGCTGCGTTTTGCGGTAGCCCGGTTCGAAACAATGGTGGAAACCGTAGAGTTTTGCGCAACGTTGGTGCGGCAAAGGATTTTGTTGCCCGGTTCGGAATAATTGAGGAAACCGTATCTGCTACGCAAACCGGTAGTGCGCCGCTGAATTTTGCAGCGCACCCAATTGTCTTCCCCTTGCGGAGCTTGAGGGGAAGATGCCGCTTGCGGCAGATGAGGTGTAATTATATCCGCGCCGCAGGCGCTACATTGTTTCCATATGTATCGGTTTTGCCTATACCAAAATCCATAGCTGTAGGGAACGGATTTATCCGTTCCGCTTGTACCGACTTTGCCGGAACTAAAATCCATAGCCGTAGGGGCGAGCAATGCTCGCCCGGTTCAATAATGTGGCGGTTAGCACCGCAGATTTAATGACACCTCATCCGTCACCAAGGTGACACCTTCCCCTCAAGCTCCGCAAGGGGAAGGCAAAAGGCGGCTCGTCAATTCGCCTCTAAAAACAGCTCCTCGGCATCGAGCAAAGCCTCACGCAGCAGTGCAGCCGCAGCTTCGGCATTCTGCGCATCGTCCTCGATCATGCTGACAGCATCGTCGACTGCACGACACAGTCGGCAATACATCGTCTTGTAATCTGCCAAAAAAGTCATCCCCTCACATTAATTGACCAGTATAGCGGTCAATATTTGCTTACAGTTTAGCATAAACTCTGTTCAGTTGCAACCAATATTGGTCAAAAGCCACTGGATCGGGGGATATGTGATGGAACAAAAACTGCGGCGCGACCGCAACATCGGAGAGAATTTGCGCAGATTGCGCTGTGCTAACGGCCTGTCGCAGGAGAAGCTGTGCGCCGAGCTTCAGCGGCGCGGCTGCGACATTGGCCGCACGACCTACGCAAAGTACGAGTCGGGCGAGCTTAACGTCCGAATTTCAGTCCTCGACGAGCTGAAGGACATCTATAACTGCACATATGATGAGCTTCTGCGCATCCTGTAAAAAACGGAACGGATAAATCCGCTTTTTTAGAGGCGCATTGACGCAGCTACCGATACATTTATCTCTGGTAGCCCGGTTCGAGACTGCCGACAAAACCGGGAAACTGCCGCGCTACATAAGTGCGCTGCTGAATTTTGCACCGCACCCTTGTAGGGAACGGATTTATCCGTTCCGCATGTTGTATCCACTGACGCAGTTAATACAATGGTACACAGCCGAAGTTTTGCCCTTTGCCTTCCCCTGCGTAGCTTGAGGGGAAGGTGTCACCTTGGTGACGGATGAGGTGTTATTTTAATCTTTGCCGTCAGGCAAACACATTTTTTAAGTGGCGCTTTTTTAGAGGCGCATTTTTAGAGGCGCTTTAGCGTTGTACCGATACATTTATTGCGGTTGCCCGACCGGTGGATGCCGATGAAACCGCAACAAGCGGAACGGATAAATCCGTTCCCTACAACCATATATTTTGGTTCCGGCAAAGTCGTTACACACGGAACAGGCAAGCTCGTTCCATACAAGGGTGCGTCCTAAAATTCAGCAACGCACTTACGTTGCGCGAGGCAGCCACAGTTTTCTCCGCGCCCTCGAACCGGGCAACAAAAGCCTTTGCCGCATTCACGTTGTGCGAGGCAGCCATGGTTTTGCACGCACCCTCGACACCGGGCTACCGCAATAACCGTATCCGTAGATGCCCCAATGCGCCACTAAAAAAACACGAACGACCATAGTCGTTCGTGTTTTTTCCATAATTAAAGAAGAGAGGTGTAGATGTGAACAAAAGCTCGCACTGTGTTGATTTTTCCCGACGGCGTCCTGAACCGCCGCCGGGGGCTTATCACATATTGATGGAGGCTTTTTGTGATTTTAATTTACTACTTCCGCGATAGGATTTCAGCTCCAAAACGGCTCTCTCCTGCTCCAAACGGGCGAAGTTACTCCGCCGTGCGCATTTTTTCCATTGCCGAGACATGCTCCTTTATTGCGTGGAACGACTCGTCGCTTATAATGTGTTCCATTTTGCACGCATCCTCGGCCGCGGTCTCGGCGCTGACGCCGAGCAGTTCGAGATATCGGGTCAGCAGCGTGTGGCGCTCGTATATCTTCGCGGCGACCTCGACGCCGGCCTCGGTGAGGCTCAGATGCCCCAGCTCGTCGGAAACGAGATAGCCGCCGCTTTTGAGCAGCCCGACCGCGCGGCTGACGCTCGGCTTGGAATAACCCATGTACTCGCCGACATCTATCGCGCGCACATCCTTATATTTTTGGGACAAAACATATATCGTTTCAAGATACATTTCGCCCGATTCCTGCAAATTCATTTGCTCTTCTCCAATGCTTATAATAATACAATATAAAATATAACACAACACTTAAATAAATTCAAGGAAAGACTTAATCCCTACAAGACGAGTGGGATATTATGCACAATTTTGATGGTTAGCAAACGCTAACTAATTGTGCAAGTCACCAAACCTTGTGACAGGGGCTTGACAATGGCAAAATAAGTGCTATTATTCATGGCAGTTAGCGAGAGCTAACTTTAGTTTGGCCCCACGGTTAGCAGGCGCTAATCAAAAAGGAGAAAGGATATAGAATGATGCCTTTAACATTAGCGGCAGTCGGCGAGGATAACACCATCCAGCGTATCGCCGGCAAGCCTGAGGTGAAGAAGCACCTCGAAAACCTCGGCTTTGTCGTCGGGGGCGATGTAAAAGTCTTAACTGCCGTTGGCGAGAATGTCATCGTCAAGGTAAAAGAAGCCAGGATCGCAATAAGCGCGGAAATGGCTCAGAAAATATATGTGTGAGGAGCAGAAACATGAAGACTCTGAGAGACGTTAAGATCGGCGAGACCGTGACCGTCAAGAAGCTCCATGGCGAGGGCGCGATAAAGCGCCGCATCATGGACATGGGAATTACCAAAGGCGCCGAGGTCTATGTCCGCAAGGTCGCTCCCCTGGGCGATCCCATTGAGCTCACCGTCCGCGGCTATGAGCTTTCTCTGCGCAAGGCAGATGCAGAAAAGATCGAGGTGGAATAATGGAAAAGAACATCAAAATTGCCCTTGCTGGCAACCCGAACTGTGGTAAGACCACACTGTTCAACGCGCTGACCGGCTCGAACCAGTTCGTCGGCAACTGGCCCGGCGTCACCGTTGAGAAAAAGGAAGGCAAGCTCAAGAAGTTTGACGGCGTAACGGTCGTTGACCTTCCGGGCATCTATTCGCTTTCCCCGTACACCCTTGAGGAGGTCGTCGCGCGTAACTTCCTGCTCGGCGAGCGCCCCGATGCGATACTCAACATCATCGACGGCACCAACCTCGAGCGTAACCTTTATCTGACCACTCAGCTCACCGAGCTTGGCATCCCCGTTGTCGTTGCGGTCAACATGATGGATATCGTGCGCAAGAACGGCGACGTTATAAACATCAAGGAGCTGTCCCGTCAGCTCGGCTGCAAGGTCATGGAGATCTCCGCGCTCAAGGGCGACGGCGTTTCCGAGGCCGCCGCGGCTGCGGTCGATGCCGCGAAAAACGGCAAGACCATCCCCATGCACTCGTTCTCCGGCGTTGTCGAGCACGCAATCGCTCACATCGAGGAGGCCGTCCTGCACGAGCTGCCCGAAGAGCAGCAGCGCTGGTACGCAATCAAGATCTTCGAGCACGATGACAAGGTTCTTGCAAAGCTCGCCATCAAGCCCGAGATCATGCAGCACATCGACGCGGACATCAAGGCCGCCGAGGATGAGCTTGACGACGATGCCGAGAGCATCATCACCAACGAGCGCTACCTCTACATAGCATCCATCATCAAGGCATGCTACAAGAAGAAAAACGCCGGCAAGCTCACCGCTTCCGACAAGATAGATAAGATCGTCACCAACCGTTGGCTGGGCCTGCCGATCTTCGCGGTAGTCATGTTCCTTGTCTACTGGGTCGCAATGGTTGCCGTCGGCGCACCTGCAACCGACTGGGCAAACGACGGCGTGTTCGGCGACGGCTGGCATCTGCTGGGCATCGGCTCTGCCGACTATAACGACGCAAACGACGAATACACCGCAGCTATACAGGCAGTCAGCGCGTTCCTCGGCGAGGATGTTGACGTTGAAGCAGACGACTTCGACGCAGACGCACTGCTTGCCGATATGAAGGCTTTCCAGACCACCGACAAGACCGCAACCGTTGACGTCGAGGATGAAGAGACCCTCGCGATCAACACCATGACTGCTTATTATGACGCACTTCCCGAAGGCGCTGACAAGATGGACGACGTTGTCCAGATGACCTATGTTGATGCAGTTGCCTACCTCGAGGAAAACGGCTTTGACGCTCCCGATCCTGCTGATTACGGCGTATGGGTACCGGGCATCCCCGTTCTCGTCGGCAACGGCCTTGACGCTGCAAACGCAGCACCCTGGCTCAGCGGCCTTATCAACGACGGTATCGTAGCCGGTGTCGGCGCGGTCCTCGGCTTCGTTCCCCAGATGCTCGTCCTGTTCCTCATGCTCGCCTTCCTCGAGGCCTGCGGCTACATGGCGCGTATCGCCTTCGTTCTTGACCGTGTGTTCCGCAAGTTCGGCCTCTCCGGCAAGAGCTTCATCCCCATGCTCATCGGCGTCGGCTGCGGCGTTCCGGGTGTCATGGCTTCCCGTACCATCGAAAACGAGCGTGACCGCCGCATGACGATCATGACCACGACCTTCATCCCCTGCGGCGCAAAGGTTCCGTTCATTGCAATGATCGCCGGCGCACTGTTCGGCGGCAGCGCATGGGTATCCACCTCCGCATACTTCATCGGCATGGCAGCAATCATCTGCTCGGGCATCATGCTCAAGAAGACCAAGCGCTTTGCAGGCGACCCGGCTCCCTTCGTTATGGAGCTTCCGGCATACCACATGCCCACCCTCGGCAACGTTCTCCGCTCCATGTGGGAGCGCGGCTGGTCCTTCATTAAGAAGGCAGGCACCATCATCCTGCTCTCGACCATCTTCGTATGGTTCACCACCTACTTCGGCTGGGTTGACGGCACGTTCCAGATGCTCACCGAGGATCAGATCGACTCCTCCATCCTCGCAAAGATCGGCAACGCGATCGCCTGGATCTTCAGCCCGCTCGGCTGGGGCAACTGGCAGGCAACCGTCGCATCCATCACCGGCCTTGTCGCAAAGGAGAACATCGTCGGCACTCTCGGCATCCTCTACGGCGGCGGCGACGGCACCGTTTACCAGAACATCGCAGCAGCCTTCACCGGCATAACCGCATACTCCTTCCTCGTGTTCAACCTCCTGTGCGCTCCCTGCTTTGCAGCGATCGGCGCTATTAAGCGCGAGATGAACAACCGTGGCTGGACCTGGTTTGCCATCGGCTATCAGTGCGGCTTTGCTTACTGCATCGCCCTGATGATCAATCAGTTCGGCAGCGTTTTCGTCGGCAAGACCAACGTCATCGGCCTGATCTTCGCAGTCGCGATCCTGGCACTTATGATCTACATGCTCTTCCGTCCCTACAAGGAAGCTGAGACCCTCAGCACCAAGGAAGCCGTAGGCGCAAAATAAGCTGACAGGCGATATGGATTCGGCTCTCGTCAGCTTAAGCAACATAACTTAAAAACATAACTTAACGAATAATTTTCAAAGGAGGAATAAGCAATGCTGGAATGGTTAACGGCCAATATCGGAACGATACTGATAACCGCCGGACTTATCGTCATCGTGGCGCTCATAATCCGGTCGATCGTCAGGGATAAGAAGGCAGGCATATCCTCCTGCGGCGCAAAATGCGGCGGCTGCGGAGCCTGTGCCATGGCCGGAAAATGCCACGGCGGCTCCGGCTGCGGCGGCAGCGCCCTCAGGGATGTTAAAAACCTGAAGCATCAGAACACCTAAAATTCTGACGGGAGGTGCATTCTTTCCCCATTATGCACCTCCCGGTTTTACAAACAGGAGTAAGCAATGACTAACCCCAAGCTTGCGGTTTCCGCCTCGGTGGTTCGATATCTTCTCGCCCTCGATGCGCTCAAGGGCGCCGGCGGAATAAGGACGACCGACGTTGCGCGATATCTCAACATCAAAAAACCGAGCGCGCACACGATGCTCAACAATTTAAAAGACGCCGAGATCCTGACGAAGGATGAGCTTGGCATAGCGCACCTGACAGGCTACGGAGTTGAGCTTACGCAGCAGTGCCGGCGCTATTACAGCGCAGTCGCCGCGACGCTCGCGCGCACCCTGCCGCCTGCGGCAGACATAAAGAATGCAGCGTGCGCCCTTGTGGCGGAGCTTGACGAGCAGGTGCTCGAGGAGCTGTGCGCCCGATGCGGCGCGGAAGGGACACTTAATGTATCTTGAAATCCGTGATCTTCACAAATCCTTCGGCAGCGGAGACAGCCGCTGCGAGGTTCTCCGCGGCATAAGCTGCGGCATTGAAAAAGGACACATATGCGTCTTGCTGGGGCCGTCCGGCTCCGGCAAATCGACGCTTCTGAATATAATCGGCGGCATCGAAACTGCCGACTCGGGCAGCATCGGCATCGGCGGACAGAAGATCGCCGCGATGAGCCAAAGGGAGCTTTCGCTGTATCGCCGCAAGCACCTGGGCTATGTTTTCCAGTCGTATAACCTCATCCCGAACCTGACGGTCAAGGAAAACATCGAGGTCGGCGCGTATCTTGCCGATAAGCCTCTGCCGACGGAGGATATCCTCAAAACGCTCGGCCTGTGGGAGCACCGTGACAAGGTGCCCTCGCAGCTTTCCGGCGGCCAGCAGCAGCGAACGGCCATCGGCAGGGCGATAATCAAAAACCCCGACATCCTGCTGTGCGACGAGCCGACGGGCGCGCTTGACTACAAAACCTCCAAGGAGATACTCGATCTCATTGAGCGCGTGAACAAAAAATACGGAAACACCGTTATCCTTGTCACGCATAACGACGCCATAAAGCGCATGGCCGACCGCGTTATCCGCCTGCGCGACGGTATGATACGCTCGGATGAGCTAAACGCCGAGAAGCTCAGTGCAATGCAGCTCGACTGGTAAGGGGGCGCGGACGCTTGAAAAATCCACTAAGCCGCCGCCTGCTGCGCGAGCTGCGGCAGGATATCGGCAAATACATTGCCCTGTTTCTGTTTTTGATGCTCACAACGGGCTTTATCTCGGGCTTTCTCGTCGCCGACGGCAGCATGGTCAGGGCATATGACGCAAGCTTTGAAAAATACGATATCGAAAGCGGCCACTTCATCCTTGAGGATAAGCTGCCGGACGAGACGAGAGCGAGGCTTGAAGCCGCCGGGGTTTCGGTGCATGAGCTTTTTTATAAGGAAGCAACGCTCGATAACGAAAACACCGTGCGCATTTTCAAAAACCGCAGCGAGGTAAATAAGACCGACGTGCTCGAGGGCCGCCTGCCCGAGAATAAGGGCGAGATAGCCGCCGACAGGCTGTATCTTGAAAATAACGGCCTTACGATCGGCGATGAGCTTGCCGGGCTTAAAATAACGGGCGCCGTCGCGCTGTCGGACTATTCGGCGCTGTTTAAAAACAACACCGACATGATGCTCGACGCGAACAAATTCTGCGTCGCCGTCGTGACGCCCGAGACATTCGACGAAATTGACGAAAACGTTCACCTGTGCTACGCATGGCTCAATAACGACAAAAGTCTCAGCGATGAGCAGTGCCGCGATAAAGCGGATGAGATAAGCGATATCCTTGCAGAGGCTTGCAGCATAACGGAGCTCGTAAAGCGCGAGGATAATCAGGCGATAAGCTTCACCGGCGAGGATATGGGCGGCGATAAGGCGATGATGACAACGCTTTTGTATGTTGTGATCGTCATTCTCGGCTTTGTGTTTGCAATAACCACGCGCTCGACGATCGAGCAGGAGTCCGGCACGGTCGGAACGCTGCTTGCCTCGGGCTACACAAGAGGTGAGCTTATCCGACACTACATGGCCATGCCCGTTATAGTCACGCTCATAGCCGCCGTTATCGGCAATGTGCTCGGCTATACGGTGTTCAAAAATGTGTGCGCCGGCATGTACTACCACAGCTACTCGCTTCCGACCTACGTCACCGTCTGGAACGCCGAGGCGTTTGTGAAAACAACGCTCGTTCCCTGCGTCCTCATCGCGCTGACGGTTTACCTCGTGCTTTGGCGCGTTATGCGCCTGCCGGTGCAGAGTTTTCTGCGCCATGACCTGCGCGTGCGCAAGAAGCAGTTCGTTCCGCGCCTCAAGGCCGGCAGCATAACCGAGCGCTTCCGCAAGCGCGTGATCCTACAGAACCGCAGCGCCTACATAACGCTGTTTATCGGCATCCTGTTTGCAAATATCCTGCTGCTGTTCGGCCTTATCATGCCGCCGGTGCTGGATAACTTCAAGACCGAGGTGCTCGAAACAAAGTTTGCCGACTATCAGTACATCCTCAAGACGCCGACGCTGACGGAAAACGAAAGCGCCGAGCCCTTCTGCCTTGCCTCACTTGAATACGACGATGAGGAGATCAGCGTTTACGGCATAAAGGCAGACTCAAAATATGCCGATTTTTCTTATCTCCCGGCGCACAGGGATAATATCCTCGTATCCGAGGGCTTTTTGGAAAAGTACGGTCTCTCCGCCGGCGATAAGATAACGCTGCACGAAAAATACGGCGAAAGGGAGTATACCTTCAACGTGTTCGGCACCGCCGACTACGCCGCCGGGCTTGCCGTTTTCATGGATAAGACGAGCTTTAACGAGAACTTTGACCTCGATATGCGCTTTTTTAACGGCTATTTTTCAAACGAAAGGCTCACCGATCTCGACCCCGAGGCCGTGTCCACAGTTATAACCGAGCACGATCTCACCGTTATTGCCGATCAGCTGAACGATTCGATGGGCTTCATGTTCCCACTCATGTGCGGATTTTCGCTTGCGCTGTATATGCTTTTGGTGTATCTGCTCTCAAAAATGATAATCGAGAAAAATGCGCAGAGCATATCCATGCTCAAGATCCTCGGCTACACGCCGCGCGAGATAAGCTCGCTTTATAACTCGGCAACGGCCATCGCCGTCGGCGTGTCGCTCATCGTGACGATCCCGATCTCGGCGCTCATCATGAAGTGGCTGTTTTACTACTACATGCATGAAATGAGCGGCTGGGTCTCGTTCTATATCGCGCCGTGGATATGGCCGGCAATGCTCGGCCTCGGCGCGGCGGCATATTTCATCGTTCATCTTATACAAACAAAACGCCTTGGAAAGATCCCCTTGGCGCAGGCACTGAAGAATATGGAGTGATATTTATGCAATACGTTATTTTCGGTATTATTCTCATAGCTTTTGCCGTGCTTGTGATTAAAAGCTACGCAAAAAAGCTCGCCGCCGGCTGCTGCGGAGCGGGCGGCGATACGGCCAAAAAGGTGAAGGTAGCGGATAAAAACAAGGCGCACTATCCCTACGCGGCGACCCTCACCGTTGACGGCATGATGTGCGCGGCCTGCGAAACGCGCGTTGAAAACGCCCTCAACGCCATCGACGGCGTGTGGGCAAAGGCAAACTCCGGCGCAGGCCGGGTGGATGTTCTCATGAAAGCCCCCGTCGATGAGGACACCCTGCGCAAGGCAATAAACGATCTTGGTGTTTACACTCTTATGAAAGCGGATTTCCACGATGCAAAGCAAAACTGAAGCATATTCCGGCGCCGATGGCAGCTACAGCGTAACAAGCTACAATGTTTTTCCCGGCATCGAGCTTATTTACAACGATATAAGCCTTTATGAGCACGATTTCCGACCCGAGGAGGATAAGACGCTGCTTGAGATCCACCACTGTCGCTCGGGGCGCATGGAGTGCAGGATCGGTGCGGACTTTTTCTACCTCGCGCCGGGCGACCTGTCAATAAGCCTATCCGACGGGGCGATATCCCATTCAAGCTTCCCGACCGGGAGCTACGAGGGCGTGACGATCCGCATAAACGGTAAGGACGCGCCGCGCTGCCTGTCCTGCTTTCTGGCCGACGTCAACGTTCAGCCGGATGCGCTGCGCGAAAAATTCTGCCCGCAGGGGCAGTGCTTTGTCGCGCGCTCGTCGCAGGCCATTGAGCACATCTTCTCCGAGCTTTACAGTGTGCCCGAGAGCATACGCAAGGGCTATTTCAAGGTCAAGATCCTTGAGCTTCTGTTGTTTTTGAGCGCAATGGAGCTGGACAGCTCCGCCCTTGCCGAGCGCAGGATATCAAACACGCAGGTCGAGCTTGCAAAGCGCATCGGCGCGTATCTTTCCGCGAATATGGACAGGCGCATAACGCTCGAGGAGCTGTCAAACAGCTTCCATATATCGCAGTCGGCGCTGAAGTCCTGCTTCCGCGCGGTTTACGGCGAGTCCGTTTATTCTTACATCCGCGCACAGAAAATGCAGTGCGCCGCGGCCGATCTCCGGCGCTCGGAAATGAGCATCATGGAGATAGCCGGGCGTTACGGCTATGATAACGGCAGCAAGTTTGCCAAGGCGTTCCGCGATACCGTCGGCATGAGCCCGACCGAGTACCGCAACGCCGGGTGAGCTGCAAATAGATAAAAAGATAAAAGGAGACAAAAAATCATGAAGTTCCACATTGAAGACACCGCAAAAATGTTCGGCTACGGCGTGCTGTTCGGCACCGCCGGCATCAAGCTCCTCAGAAGCCGCGACGCAAAAACGCTTTACACCCACGTCACCGCCGCCGTTCTTCGCGCAAAGGACTGCGTAATGCAGACCGCTGACGATATCCGCTGCGACTGCGAGGATATCTACGCCGGAGCAAAGAACATCAACACTCGCCGCGCCGAGGAAGAGGCAGCGGCCGTCATCGAGACAACCGAGGCAGAGTAATGAAATGCAGAATTCTCAGCGAAATTGACGGCAGAATGCGCGTGCGTCTTTCCATGCCGCGCATGAGCCTAAAGCAGGCCGACATCGTTGAGGAATATCTCGGCGCTGTCGCCGGAGTCAAAAGCGTCAAGGTGTTCGACCGCAACTGCGACGTTGTCGTTGAATACTCCGACCGCACAGCCGTTGTTTCGGCGCTTGCAGGCTTTTCGTTTGAAACCTGCGGCATAACCGAACCCAAGCCCACCGGCCGCGAGCTAAACCGCGAATATCAGGATAAGCTCGCCGGCGTCGTGCTGCGCAGGGTACTTAAACAGGCATTCCTGCCTGTGCCGTGGCGCGCGGCTATCTGCGTCGTAAAGTGCTCGCAGTATTTCGCCCGCGGCGTAAAATCGCTGTGGCATAAGCGGCTCGACGTTGCCGTTCTGGACGCAACGGCCATAACCGTTTCCGTCCTGCGCGGCGATACCGACACCGCGTCGTCAATAATGTTCATGCTCAAGATAGGCGATATCCTCGAGGAGTGGACGCACAAAAAGTCCGTTGACGATCTTGCGCGCACCATGAGCCTGAATGTTGACAAGGTGTGGGTCAAGTCCGGCGATACCGAGGAGCTTAAAAACATCTCAGATGTCAATGTCGGCGACGATATCATCGTGCGCATGGGCAGCATGATACCGCTTGACGGCAAGCTCGTTTCCGGCTCTGCTGCGGTAAACCAGTCGTCCATGACCGGCGAGAGCATGCCCGTTCGCAAGGAGGTCGGCAGCTATGTCTACGGCGGAACGGTCGTCGAAGAGGGCGAGTGCGTCATAAGGGTCGAAAAAAGCCTCGGCAGCGGCCGCTATGACAGGATCGTTCACATGATTGAGGACTCGGAAAAGCTCAAGAGCGACACCGAGTCGCAGGCGTACCACCTTGCCGACAGGCTCGTACCGTACAGCCTCGGCGCAACGGCGCTGACCTGGCTGATAACGCGCAATCCGACCAAGGCGCTTGCCATACTCATGGTCGATTTCTCCTGTGCGCTGAAGCTTTCCATGCCGATAGCGGTGCTTTCCGCCATGCGCGAGAGCGGCGCAAACGGCATCTCCGTCAAGGGCGGCAAGTTCCTTGAGGCCATCGCCAAGGCCGACACCGTCGTTTTCGACAAAACCGGCACGCTCACCCACGCAAGCCCCGAGGTCGCCGATATCATAACCTTCGGCGGACACGAGCAGGACGAGATGCTCTGCCTCGCCGCCTGCCTTGAGGAGCACTATCCGCACTCGATAGCAAACGCCGTCGTAAACGAAGCGATCCGCCGCGGCCTGAACCACGACGAGCGCCACTCCAAGGTCGAATACGTCGTTGCCCACGGCATTCACAGCACCGTTGACGGCCAAAAGGTCGTCCTCGGCAGCCACCACTTCGTTTTCGAGGACGAGGGCTGCACTGTGCCGGATGATGAGCAGGATAAGTTTGCCTCGCTCCCCACGCAGTATTCGCACCTTTACCTTGCGATAAGCGGCGTTTTGGCGGCGGTCATCTGCATCGCCGATCCCCTGCGCAGCGAGGTGCGTGGCGTTATGGATTCCCTGCGTGCGCTGGGGCTTGATAAGCTCGTCATGATGACCGGCGACAGCGAGCGCACCGCAGCTGCCGTTGCAAAATATGCCGGCGTTGACGAATACTACGCCGAGGTGCTGCCCGAGGACAAGGCCGCGTTCATCCGCGCCGAGCACGAAAAGGGGCGCAAGGTCATCATGATCGGCGACGGCGTGAACGATTCGCCGGCGCTCAGCGAGGCCGACGCAGGCATTGCAATGTCCGACGGCGCGGCCATCGCGCGCGAGATCGCCGACGTCACCATTTGCTCGGACGATCTTGAGAGTCTCGTCACCCTCAAGCGCATTTCCGACGGCCTCATGCAGCGCATCCACGCAAACTATCGCTTCATCATTTCCTTCAACACCGGCCTAATCGTCCTCGGCGTTGCCGGCGTTCTTCCGCCCTCGACCTCGGCCCTTCTGCACAACATATCGACATTGGGTATAGGGCTTCGCAGCATGCGCAACCTGCTGCCGTGACGTGTCTTTTGTGTTCATGCATCGTTAAACCCCTTGGAAATACAAAAAGTATTCCCATCGGGGTTTGCCTTGCCTGAACGCAAAATCCACAGTCACGGGTGACGCGCTTCTGTGTTCGTGCGGCGTTAAATCCCTTGGAAATGCACAAAGTATTCCCGTCGGGGTTTGCCTTATCCGAACGCAAAATCCATCGCCACGGGTGACGTGCTTTTGTGCTCATGCGGCGTTAAAATTGGGGCAGAAAAGAGCAAAATCAAATATGTCTGTTTGGAGCCCTGTTCATTCCTTTTGGAGCGGATAAGGCTCCGTTTTTTATGGCATAATAAATACACAGTAAAACGATAGGATATAGTGTAGAATTTTGACGAGACATCACAAAGCCCCGGCATTGTGGTGTGGAGGATAAAATGAGCGACGAATTGGTAGTTTCGCAGTGCGCGCCGACGCTTGCGGGGCTTAAAACCGCGAATATGTTTTCCGCCGAGTACGAAAGCCGCGAAGAAGTCACGGCCGAGCTGCGGCGGCTAAATGCCGTGCTCGTTCCGAGGGGACTGCGCATCGTGCCCATGCGGTTTATGCAAAGCCGCGTGCTTTTATATCTCTATCGCCCCGAGGCGCTGCGGCGCGATCTTGCCGACAGCGCTGCGCAGGATATTCTGCGCGAATGCGGCTACGGCAAATGCAGCCGCGCCGAAAGCTGCCTGAGCTGCCTCATAGACAGGCTCAGAAACAATGCCGATTTTCCGCACGAGGTCGGCCTGTTTCTCGGCTATCCGCCCGAGGATGTGCGCGGCTTCATCGAAAACCAGGCCTCCGGCTTCAAGCTCATCGGCTGCTGGAAGGTCTACGGCGACGTGGACGCGGCAAGAAAAAAGTTTGAAAGCTTCGAGAGCTGCACTCTCCGCAGCCGCGGCAAGGCTCTCGATGAGATCATACAGTGAAAGGACGAATTTAAACATGAAAAAAGCAGTTGTATACTGGAGCGGCACCGGCAACACCGAGGCCATGGCAAAGGCAGTCGCCGAAGCGGCCGGCGCGGAGCTTTTCACCGCGTCCGAGTTCTCCGCGGCAAAGGCCGACGAGTTTGACGCAATAGCCTTCGGCTGCCCGGCAATGGGCGCAGAGGCGCTTGAGGAATCGGAATTCGAGCCTATGTTCGATGGCGTAAAGAGCCACCTTGCCGGCAAAAAGGTCGTGCTTTTCGGCTCCTACGGCTGGGGCGACGGCGACTGGATGCAGATCTGGGAGGACGACTGCCGCGCCGCCGGCATAAACCTCGTCCATGAAAGCGTTATCTGCAACGGCGAGCCGGATGCTCAGGCGCTTGCAAAGTGCAAGGCACTCGGTGCTGCGCTGTAAACACTCATAGATGCAAAAACTCTAAGGATTTCTCCTTAGAGTTTTTTAATTTTTTATTAACAAACGCTTCACTCCATGCTGCGCGGAGAGTGGTATAATATAATTGTACGCTTGTATGGTTACATGGAGGGACAAAAATGAAGAAGTTCTCTTTTACTCAGCCGCTGACGCCGGATCTGTGCGGCAAGCAGCCTAAAATGCAGCCGCCTGCTGCGTTTATGCTGTTCCAGAATGCTGCCAGCCTGCACGCCGAGGCCATCGGAAACGGCACCGCGGCGCTCGCCGAGCGCGATTGCTATTGGGTGGCGACGCACTCGAAGATCGATTTTTACAACGACGCGAACCTTTTGGACATGCTGACCGTTTCGACTTGGGTAAATCCTGCAAAGCCCAACGCCGTGCGCGGCTACCGTGGCTACGACATCTTCGTCGGCGATAAGCAGATCGCCGAGGGGCTTACCGAGTGGGTCGTATTAAACCGCGAAACGGGCTTCGTCCGCTTTTCCGAGTTCGGCTTCCCCGAGGGCTTTGAATTTCAGGACTACGTTGCCTGCGGCGGCAAGCTCTGCCGCTTCCGCGATGAGTTTACCGATGATGACGAGGTCTATACCTTCACCGTGCGCACATCAAGTATTGATATAGGCCGCCATATGAATAACGTCGCCTATGTCCGTGCGTTCCTCGACTGCTTCACCGCCGACGAGGTCGCGTCCATGCCTGTCAAGACCATGGAGGCGCGCTACATAACCGCCTGCATGGAGGGCGAGGAGCTTAAGATATTCAAAAAGCGCACCGACACGGGCTTTGTTCTCGGCGCTCGCCGCGCCGACGGCAAGTGCGCCGCATTCCTCGGCATAACGCTTAAATAACGGCAAAAAAATCCGCTCCTCGGAGCGGATTTTTTTAATGCACGGCGGCAGTGCTCGGCTCGTCTGCGCGCTGATAGCACAGATAGTGGCCGAGGAGGCACAGCGGCACGGCTGCGAGCACGTCGAGGATCGAGTGCTGCTTCATGAACACCGTGGATGCGCAGATGAGCAGCGCTATTACGCACACGGTGAATTTGACCCACGGCTTTTGCAGCTTCCGGCAGTCGAGCAGGCCGAACATCGCCGCAACCGAGCCGAGAACGTGTATCGACGGGCAGACGTTCGTGTTTGTGTCAAAGGTATAGAACCAGCCGATGAACCGCGTCAGCGCATTGTTGCGCGGAAACACCTCCGGCCGCAAATTCTGGCATGTCGGGAACAGCAGGTAAATGACCATCGTTATCGTGTAGGTGCAGATGATAAAGCGCATCATCCGCTTAAACGCCGGAACGTCGAAGAAGAAGGTATACACCAATGTGCCTATCAGGTACACAAACCAAAACAGATATGGTATAAGGAACCATTCGCAGAATGGTATGGCGTCGTCAAACGCGCAGTGCATGACGTAGTACGAGCCGACATTGTAAAACCGCTCGACGAACGAGAACATTATGCCGAACAGCGGCCAGAACAGCAGCAGCTTGACATGCCGAAACTCATCGGTATTCAATTTGCTCAATCTAAAATTCCTATAATCCATTTTTTCAGTAGCGAATTGACGCTGCTCCTATACATTTATATTGGTGCCCGGTTCGGGGCATTGGCAGAAACCATAACGTTTCGCGTAACGTTAGTGCAGTGCTAAGTTTTTGCTCCGCACTCAATTGCCTTCCCCTTGCGGAGCTTGAGGGGAAGGTGTCACCTTTGGTGACGGATGAGGTGTTATTTTAATCATTTGCCGTTAGGCAAACACAAATTAATAAATCAGTGTGTTATGCTTTCGTCGGCACTCACCGGTCGGGACACCGCAAAAACCGTATCGGCACAATGTGAATGCGCAATTAAGAATCTGCGCCGTAGGCGCACACAATAATTATTCATTATTCATCATTCACTATTAATTCTCTGATTTATTAATTCTAATAAATCAGAGTTATCGCCTGCGGACAGTTTTCAAAGCATATATCGCTGTGCGCGCCGCCGTTTTCGCCGTCGAAGGTCCAGCTCTCCGGCTCGTCGAAGATAAAGCGCGCCTTTTTCGTGTGCTTGAGGATGATGTACTCGCTGCTCAGATCGTGGCTGAGCACCTTTGCCGCAAGGTTTGCCATGGCCGCCGCGTTCGGCAGTTTTTTTACGAGCACAAGCTCGTGCAGCCCGTCGCCGAGCTTTATCTCGTCGCGCGGCAGGTCGATCAGACCGGCGACGGAGTAGGAGTTTGACATGCTGCCGTACAAAAACTCGCCCTCGATGCAGCCGTCGTCGTATTCAACGGTCACATGGCGGCTTTTGAGAGTTGAAAGGCTCTTAACCGCGCCCAGCAGATACGCCGCCTCGCCCAGCTGCTTTTTTGCCTCCTGCGGCGTTGCGTAGCTGACCTCGGTGAACGCGCCGAAGGCCGCGACATAGTTGAAATATCCGCCGTCGCGCCGGCCCTCGTCAAATTCGTGGGGCGTGCCGTCAATAAAATGCTGCGCGCCGGCCAGAATGTCGTTTTTCGGCAGGCCGATGGTGCGCGCAACGTCGTTTGCCGTGCCTATTGGAATATAGCCCACCTTCGGACGCTCTGCAAGCGGCATAAGTCCGGCGATGGCCTCGGCAAGCGTGCCGTCGCCGCCCAGAACGAGCAGATACGGAAACGCGCCGGCATACTGCGTGGCAAGCTCGGTCGCGTGGCCGCGGCACTCGGTGAAATACAGGCTCACGGCGTACCCTGCGTCCGACAGCAGCCGCAGCGCATCCGGCAGCGACCTCTTGAAGCCGCCCTTGCCTGCGGCCGGATTTATTATCATCATTAGCGGAGTTTTCATCAAAAAAGCCGTCCTTTACGGTGGTTAAGCTGACAAGAGTCGAACACGTATCGGTTTTGACGGGCAGATTTTAGCCCATGCTGCGTTAAAGCACTTGACAATACGACAGTATTCTCTTCGTGCTTTGTCTTGCCTGAGCAAAAATCTGCTCCGGCAAAACTGCAAAGCATCTGTCGGCTGTGCTTTTCGAGATATTTTCGGCTTTCTTTGATGCAGGTGGGCTGGCGCCCATCATGACAAAAAAGGCGAAAATAGCCGGAAGGGCGCACTGACAGACGATATGGGTTCGACTCTCGTCAGCTTTATCAATTTTATCACAAAATCTTCCCGTTTTCAACGTCTTATATTTGTTGAAATAATACGCAATGTATGTTATTGTATTGCTGGTATAGATGGGAGAGATTAAATGAATTATGTATTTCTTGGTGCATTTGCCGCCTTTTCCGCGGTGCACCTGTACGCAAGCTGGCGGTGCGACAAGGTCTTGCGCGCCGTGACGAAGGTTTTCCTTTTGCCCACGCTGCTCGGATGGTATCTTACAACGGTTCAGACGCCACTTGATATCGTCATTGCCGCAGTGGCAACGAGCTGGCTGGGCGATGTCCTGCTGATATTCGGCACCGTTGGGTTTGCTGTCGGAGGATTCAGCTTTTTCATATCACACCTGTGTTTCGCGGCGGCCTACTGCATGCACGTTGATTTTTCGCTCGTGCCCGTGTGGCTGATGATCCTTGCGGCAGCTGTGTACATTGCGGCGGTTACACTGGTTTTCCGAGGACTTATCGGAAATGTGCGGCCGAAGAGCCTGTATGTCGGTATGATAAGCTACCTTATCATAAACGGGACTATGAACTGCTTTGCGCTGTTCCAGCTCGTGACGCTGCCGTGCTTTGCAACGGCCATAATGTATGCCGGTGCGATAAGCTTTTTCGTATCCGATTCGATTTTGTTTTACGTCCGCTTCCGAAAAGGCAGGCCGTTTAAAACGCACTTCGGAGTCATGCTTACATACCTGCTCGCGGAGTTTCTTATCGTCTCGGGATTTATCCTGCTGGCGGCATGAAAAACCGAATGAAAAACCGGCGTCGAATTTTCGACGCCGGTTTTTTTCTATATACTATTAACTATTACTTTTCGGCTGCGCCGTTTGTCCTCTTGCCGATGGTCGAGCGCAGGATGAACAGAACAACGATGGTCATCACAACGCCGATCGGCAGGCAGATCCATGCGTTCTTAACAAAGCCTGCAATGATGAAGTTTACAAAGCTTATAAGGGCAACGGTGACTGCGTAGGGCAGCTGAGTCTGGACGTGCTCGATGTGGTTGCAGTTTGCGCCGGCAGAGGCCATGATGGTCGTGTCGGAGATGGGGGAGCAGTGGTCGCCGCAGACAGCGCCGGCCAGGCATGCGGAGATGCCGATCATCAGCAGAGGATCGCCGACCTTGAAGATGGGCAGAACGATGGGGATCAGGATGCCGAAGGTGCCCCAGCTCGTGCCGGTCGCGAAAGCAAGCAGGCATGCGACGATGAAGATGATAGCCGGGAGCATGCTGAACAGACCTGCGGAAGCGGCCTTCATGACGCCCTCAACATAGGTTGCAGCGCCGAGCAGACCGGTCATGTTCTTCAGCGAGACCGCGAAGGTGAGGATGAGGATAGCCGGAACCATTGCGTTGAAGCCCTTGACCGCGCAGGCCATTGCGTCCTTGAAGGAGGTAACGCCGCGGCAGATCAGGTAGATGATGGTGAACACAAGTGCAACGAGCGAGCCCCAGGGCAGGCCGACGAATGCGTCCGTGTTGCCGAATGCGCCGACGAAGTCGCCTGCAACGCCGCTTTCGGGATCCCAGAAGCCGCCGACGTACATAAGGCCGATGATGCACATGATGATAAGAACGATGATGGGGATGAGCATATCCCACAGGGTTGCCTTGGTGCTTTCGACCTCCTCGTCGTTGCCGAGGGAGCCGAGGTTGCCCTTGAGCGCTTCAAGCTCGCTCTTTGCCATCGGGCCGTAGTCAAAGCCCATGACGATCATGCCGATGACGAACACGAAGGTCAGCAGAGAGTAGAAGTTGAAGGGGATTGCCTGGATGAAAAGCTGAATGCCGGAGATGCCGGAGTCGAGCTTCTCGGCAACGCCGGAGACTGCTGCCGCCCAGCTCGATACCGGGGCGATCATGCAAACGGGAGCGGCCGTTGCGTCGATGATGTAAGCAAGCTTTGCACGCGAGACCTTCTGGTTGTCGGTCAGCGGACGCATGACCGAGCCGACGGTCAGGCAGTTGAAGTAGTCGTCGATGAAGATCAGAACGCCGAGGACGAAGGTGGCAAACAGCGTGCCTGCGCGGCTCTTGACGTGGCGCGCGGCCCACTTGCCGAATGCTGCGGCGGCACCCGTGGAGTTAACGAGCGCGACCATGATGCCGAGGATGACGAGGAACATGAATATGCCCGCGTTATCCGAGATCGCCGGGGTGAAGCCCTCGGTGATCATTGCGTCAAGCGTGCCGACGGGGCTGAAGCCCGATACGAACAGCGCGCCGACGAGGATGCCGATGAACAGTGAGCTGTAGGTCTCCTTGGTGATCAGCGCAAGAACGATCGCGACGATCGGAGGGACCAGAGCCCAAAAGGTGTTTACAAATTCCATGATGTTTCTTCCCTTTTTCTTTTGAATTTTGAACAAAAAATCGAGCCATGACGCGATCATGACTCAACAGAAAAACATCTTGCCGATCATGACAGCTCTCCGCATAAAGCGACAGTATGCAGAATATTTTCCTGCATCCCAGGCATCCGACCTCGGGAAAGCCGAACCCTTCGGCGATAGCCCCTTTCGCTTAACGCTTCCCGGCGTTTTGACTAAGCTACTGATGGCGACCGCACCTCTATCATGCCTTGTTCAATTGCAAACCTATTATATATGCATTTCCTAATTTGTCAAGTACTTTTAGCGGCGAATTGACGCAACTACGAATACGTATATCTCCGGTTGCCCGACCGGAGACAATGGAGTAAACCGTATTTGCCTCGCGTAACGTTAGTGCGACGCTGAGTTTTTCACCGCACCCCAATTGTCTTCCCCTTGCGGAGCTTGAGGGGAAGATGCCGCCTGCGGCAGATGAGGTGTTAATATATCCGCGCCGTAGGCGCTACTTTGTTACAATATGTATAGGTTTTGCCTGCACCAAAATCCATAGCCGTAGGGAACGGATTTATCCGTTCCGCTTGTAACGGTTTCGTCGTCATCCACCGGTCGGGCTGACGCAAAAAATGTATCGGTACCGGCGTAAAAACGCCACTGAAAAACCGCTTGCGGCAGATGAGGTGTAATTATATCCGCGCCGTAGGCGCTACATTGTTTCCATATGTATCGGTTTTGCCGGCACCCACCGGTCGGGATACCGCAAAAAATGTACTCGTAGAATGTAAAATCGCCTCTAAAAATGCGCCTCTAAAAATGCGCCTCTAAAGAACTGTCGTAGAGGGTTTTGGAGGACAGGCCGGTTTCGGCGGAAGCCTTTTTGCAGGCCGCCTTGCGCGACAGGCCTTCGGAGCGATAGTGCTCGACGAGGGCGAGCGCGTCGGCGAGCGTAAACTCCGGCTCGGCATCGGGCGCACCGTCAATGACCAGCACGAACTCGCCCTTGGGCGGCGTTGCGGAAAAATACTCGACCGCCTCGCCGAGCGTCGTGCGTATCGTCTGCTCATGGAGCTTTGTCAGCTCGCGGCACAGCGCAATGCGGCGATCCGCGCCGAAGGTGGCTTTCATGTCCTCGAGCGTGCGCATGAGCTTGTGCGGCGCTTCGTAAAAAATCATGGTGCGCTTCTCGCCGCGCAGACTTTCAAGGTGCTCGCGGCGGCTTTTATTTGCGGTGGACAGAAATCCCTCAAAGCAGAACCTGCCCGACGGCAGCGCGGACAGCGCAACGGCCGAAACCAGGGCGGCCGGGCCGGGCACGACAAGCACCTCGACCCCGCTGTCGGCGCACATGCGCACAAGCTCCTCGCCGGGGTCGGATATGGCCGGCATGCCGGCGTCGGTCACGAGCGCGCAGTTTTCTCCAGCGATGATGCGCTCGAGAATTTTTGCGCCGGACGCATATTTATTGTGCTCGAAATAGCTCACGAGCGGCTT
>ULXK01017575.1_pt1 | contig 28383 bp, 30 predicted proteins | sample 1961201 | NCBI WGS metagenome assembly ULXK01 (sample SAMEA4835836, study PRJEB28245) | human gut metagenome | biome: gut microbiome; material: fecal sample | place: Denmark | collected 2008
GGCGCGTGTCGCCGCTGTGTGCGGCTTTGCGCCCCAGCTGCGGGTGTGTGCGCGGCGCAGCCGAAAAAGCCCACGTTGCACCGATGTGCGGGCAACGCAAGAAAACACAGGCGCAATACGCCAGTCCAACGCAGAGAAGCCCCGCCGCGGCGGGAAAAATCCTCCCTCAAAGGGAGGGCCAGCATCGCGTTTGTCTGGTCTGCGGCAACGCCGCTGCCCGCCTTCCGCACAGTTTTTGGGCAGAAGCCCAAACCCACTTTATCAACGATAGGAGAACACATGAAAAAAGACATCAAATTCAGCACCCGCATGGCGTCCGCAGACCGCGAAAAAATCCGGGCATTGGCACAGAAGGCGGGCATGTCCATGAGTGACTATGTGACCGCCTGCTGCCTTGGCAAGCGCATCGTCGTCATGGATGGTCTCAAAGAAGTCCTGCGGCAGCAGAAAGCCATCGGCAACAACCTGAACCAGCTCGCTGTGCTGGCGAACACGGGCAAGGTGCAGTTTGCCAATCTGGACGCAGCTGCACAGGAATTCGCAAAAATCAACGTCACCCTGCGGCAGATACAGGAAGGAGGGCGCGGAAAATCGCAATCGTCCATTTCGTAAACTACAAGAAAGGCACACAAACACGCGGCTGCATGAAAAGTGTCATGCGCTATGTTTCCCAACTCAGCAAGACGCTTTGGGACGGTCAGCAACTCGTCAGCGGGATCGGTTGCCAACCGGAAACGGCGTTCGACGAATTCCTGAGTACGAAGCTGCTGCACCATAAAGACGGCGGCGTGATGTTTTACCACATGGTACAGAGTTTTCCAAAAGGTGCAGACATCGACCCGCGCACGGCCCATGAAGCGGCGCGGCAGCTTGCCGGATACTTCGAGGGCTGCGAGGTGCTGGTCTGCACGCACGTCGACCGCGAGCATATCCACTCGCACTGCATCATCAACAGCGTCAATTTTGAAACCGGTCGGAAGGTGCATATGGCGGACGAGCAGATTCAGGAGCTGCGCGTTTGCAATGACCAGATTTGCGAGGAATTGGGACTTCCCAAATTTCAGAGGGATGAGCAAAAACATTCCCGCGGAATGTCCAACGCGGAATACTACACGGCATCCAAAGGTGAGAGCTGGAAGTTCGAACTGATGCGTGTGATCGACGAGTGTATGCGCTGCGCCGGGAATCGTGAGGAATTTCTAGTACTGCTCCGGTCGGAAGGTTACAACGCTACTTGGACAGATGGCCAGAAGAATATTACCTACACCACACCGGACGGACGCAAATGCCGTGACAGCAAATTACATATAGAAAAATACTTGAAAGAAAATATGGAGGCGGAATTTGGATACAGAACGGAGAATGACAACACAAGAAATGTTGACGCAGCACAAAAAGCTGATGGACGAGGCGCAACGGCTGGAACCCAGCGTGATGGTGACAGAGCGGAACTGGAACGCGATGCTCAAAATGCAGCACAATCTGTTTCAGCAGCAGATGCAGTTAGATACGGACCTGAAAATGCTTCTGACGAAAGCAGAAGCACAGGAAGCCCTGACCGCGATGCAGGCGAGCGCGACAGAGTTCGCAGGACAGGCTGGGAGCCTGAGCGCGGAGTATTCTTCCGCCTGCAAGGAACTGACCGAGAGTACACAGAATGCTGTGACTTTGATTTCGGAGAACGGCGAACGGGCGATTTCTACGGTGATACAAGAAGCGAAGAAGAAAATTCACCTGTGCGCGTGGATCTCAATCGCGGCATTGATCTTGTGCGCGGCGCTGTGCGCCTTGGCCGTGCTGTGGAGCAGCTGACGGATGCCGCACCACCGTGCGATGCCGCTGCTCTGCCGTCACACATCGACCGCAAGCGCCGGAAAAAACTCCAACAAAAGAAAAACGCCCTCGGTCATGCCGAGGACGATCACGAAGATTCCATGGAACAAAAGCTATGAAAGGAGCATCTATGGCAAACACACGCAAAGAAAACATTGCAGAGGTCACGTTCAGCTATGTTGGCACCGACGAGCAGTTCAATGAATTCCTGAAAATGCTGCTGCATGACTACCTGTCGGTAGACCAGCCATATACAAAGTCGCAGGAGGCTTTTGTTGGTAATGGAGATTCCCGCTGCGCATGACAAATTGTTCTAGCTATCTGAAAAACAGTGTGCTATGGTGTGTGCTGCAATCGGCACACACCATAGCGGAAAGGAGCGGATATGCGAGTCTGGTTATATTATCGCCTGAGCCGCGACGAGGATGATGAGCTGAACTCCCTGACAAATCAGCGAAAAATCATTTACGAATATGCCGTCACAAACGGTCACGAGGTCGTGGGCGAGTCCTTCGATGACAATGTCAGCGGTATGCACTTCAACCGCGAGGGCATCGATAAAATCTACGAGGTTGTGGAAGCCGGGAAAATTGAAGCGGTCATCGTCAAGGATCTGTCGCGCCTTGGCCGTCATCGGACGCAGACAGCTCTGTTCATCGACTACCTGCGGGAACACGATGTCCGCGTCCTCTCGGCGACGGAAAACATCGATACGTTCAACGAAAACGATGATCTCATCATCGGCTTCAAGGGTCTTGTCAACGACTTTTACGCGCGCGATGGCAGCCGCCGTGTGCGAACCGGCTACCGGCAAAAGCAAAAGGAAGGGATCGTGACCATCCCGCCGTTCGGCTATTTCAAGGATAAAAACACGAAGAAGGTTGTCATCGTTGAAGAAGCAGCCGAAACCGTCCGACTGATCTTCTCCGCCTACGTCGGCGGCAGCGGCATGAAGACCATCGCCCGCACACTGAATGAGCAGAGAAGAAAAACACCTGCGTCCATGCAGCTGGAACTGCTGAACAAGTACAAAAGCAGTGGGCATTGAGGAGACCATCCCTCGATGCCCACTGTTTGGCTTTGCAGAAGGAAATCCTGAAATTGGAGCAGGAGATCGACGAATTGGTGATGGAAAAGTTAAAAAACAGTGAATGTCTAACCTGCCAACCAGACAGCATTTGAACCCAAGGTGCTGTCACCCTCCAACTGCGTGTAAGATTTTGAATTTCTCGAAAAGTTCACTATACGAACAAAATTCAGACATATCTATCAGATGTGTCTGAATTTTGTTCGTGGTACGCCCGAGGGGACTTGAACCCCTACCCTCGCGGAATGGAACCTAAATCCATCGTGTCTGCCAATTCCACCACGGGCGCGTATTGAGTTTCTCAAGGGTTACACGGCTTTCAGGCATTGAGACTGTATGTGAAAGTGGTCTATCATGTCTGCCAATTCCGTCAAGCCTGAAAGCACTCGCGGCAGGACTCTCTGCCGCTGTTTTGTTTCCTCTGATTTTTACACGGCGAGGAACCGAGGCGGAGCGTAACGCTTGACCCGCAGTTATAAAAACAGGCGTGCCTGCTTTTACCGAAGAGTGTCCGCAGCGAGGAGCGGCGCAAAAACCTTTCACCAAGGTGACATCACCTAAATCCATCGTGTCTGCCAATTCCACCACGGGCGCATATTTCATTTTAAAAATTCTGCTTATGCGGCAGGTACTTCGTGACAGAGCCATTTCGAAGCACACGCATCTTTTATATTCTACCACATCCGGTTTCGCCTTGTCAATCCGAAGAAACGGTTGACGCGGAGGGCGGAAACGGCGATTTTTAACGCCTTTTTCATTGCAATCGGTGGAATGCGGCGCTATAATGGAGAAAAATCGCACAAAGTCAGGAGTGTATGACATGAAGATCGTCATTGTCGGAGACGGCAAGGTCGGCAGCACGCTTGCCGAGCAGCTCTCCCGGGAAGGACATGACATTACCATTGTAGACCACAGCCCCGATCCGCTTCAGCAGACGACGGAAGCGCTCGATATTCTCTGCATCGAGGGAAACGGCGCGACCTATGAGACGCAGATCGAGGCAGGCGTGGATTCCGCAGACCTGCTGATCGCAGTGACGGCGTCGGACGAGCTGAATCTGCTGTGCTGCCTGATCGCCAAAAAGGCCGGCGCGCAGCATACGATCGCGCGTGTGCGCAATCCGGAATATGATTCGCAGCTTTCGCTGATTACGGACGACCTCGGGCTGAGCCTGTCCGTTAACCCGGAGCTGACCTGCGCGACCGAGATCGCGCGGAGCCTGCGGCTGCCGTCGGCCATGCGGGCCGACGCCTTTGCGGACGGACATGTGGAGCTGTTGCAGCTGATTTTGTCGGAGCAGTCGCCGCTGGCAGGCAAGACGCTGATGGAGCTGCCGGTACTGACGCGGTCGAACGTGCTGATCGGCGCCGTTGAGCGCGGCGGAAGCATGGTGACGATCCCCGGCGGCTCGTTCCGGCTGGAGGCGGGGGACCGGATCCTCCTGATCTGTACGCCGCGCAGCGCGCAGACCTTCTTCCGGCAGGTGCATCTGGCGGCAAATCCGATCCGGCACGTTATGCTGGTCGGCGGCGGACGCATCGCGTATTATCTGGCGCGGCAGCTGCTGGAAACGGGGCTGGACGTCAAGATCATCGAATCGAATTTTGCCCGCTGCGAGGCGCTTTCGCAGCTGCTGCCCAAGGCGACGATCCTGCACGGCGACGGTACGAACGAGGCATTCCTCCGGGAGTCCGGCGTGGAGCAGGTGGACGCCTTTGCGAGCCTGACCGGCATGGACGAGGAAAACATCCTCATCAGCCTCTACGTCCGCAAGAGCTTCCCGCGCGTCAAGGTCGTGACCAAGGTCAACCGCGCCTCGTTCCAAAGCATTCTCAGCGCACTGGATGTCGGCAGCGTCTACAACTCGCGCCACAGCGCGTCCAATCTTATCTGCCGTTATGTCCGCGCGATGCAGAATTCCGTCGGCTCCAAGGTCGAGACGCTTTACAAGCTGCTCAGCGGACGGGTGGAGGCGCTGGAATTCCGTGCGGCGGAGGGCTCTCCGGTCTGCGGGACGCCGCTTTCCACGCTGCGGCTCAAGCGGAACATCCTGATCGGCTCCATTGACCGCGGCGGCAAGGTCATTATCCCCAGCGGCCAGGATACTATCGAGCCGGGCGATACCGTCATTGTTATTACGACCATCACCGGCCTGAGCGACCTGAGTGATATTCTGGACAGACGAAAGGGATAAGCCATGAACAAACGCATGATCTCTTTTATTCTGGGGACGCTGCTGATCCTGGAGGCCGTGATCCTGCTGCTGCCGGCGCTGGTGGCGCTGATCTATGCGGAGCGGGCGGGCTGGTACTATCTGTTCACGGCGCTTGGAGCCGCGCTGGCAGGGTTGGCGCTGCGGCTGATCTCCCGGCCGACCCGGAAAACGATCTATGCGCGCGACGGACTTCTGTGTGTGGCGCTGGGATGGGTCGTGCTGTCGTTGGCAGGAGCGCTGCCGTTCACGCTCTGCGGCGATATCCCGTCGTATCTGGACGCCGTTTTTGAGATGGTCTCCGGCTTCACCACGACCGGCTCGAGCATCCTGCCGAACGTGGAAGTGCTCAACCGGTGCAGCCTCTTCTGGCGCAGCTTTTCGCACTGGATCGGCGGCATGGGCATTCTGGTGTTCATGCTCGCCATCGTCAATATGGAGGGCGGGCAGGGCATCCATCTGCTCCGCGCCGAAAGCCCCGGGCCGACCGTCTCCAAGATGGTGCCCCGGATGGTGGATTCCTCGAAAATTCTGTACGGCATCTATTTCGGCCTGACGGTCATACAAATGATCTTCTACCTCGCCGGAGGAATGCCGCTGTTCGATACGCTTTGCAATGCGTTCGCCACGGCAGGCACGGGCGGCTTTGCAATCAAGGCCGACTCATTCGCGGGCTACAGCTATTATCACCAGACCGTCACGACCGTTTTTATGGCGCTGTTCGGCGTGAATTTCTCGATCTATTTTTTCATCCTGCGGCGGAAATTCGACCTCGTGTGGAAGAATACGGAGCTGCGCTGGTATCTGGCGATCATTTTCCTGTCCATCGCGGCGATCACGCTCAACATCCTTCCGATGTATCCGCGTGCGTGTGACGCGCTGCACCACGCGGCGTTTTCCGTGTCATCAGTCATCACGACAACGGGCTTCGGTACGGAGAATTTTGGCCTTTGGCCGGAGTTTTCCCGCGTGATCCTTGTGTTGCTGATGCTGATCGGCGCGTGCGCAGGCTCCACCGGCGGCGGTCTCAAGATCTCCCGGCTGGTCATTCTGGTCAAGACGGTGCAGCGCGAGGTGCGGCTGCTCCTGCATCCGCGCACGGTCAAGGTCATGACCATCGACGGAAAGCCGCTCTCCAACGATACGGTGCGCGGCGTCAGCGCCTATTTCCTGACATATGTGTTCCTGATCGTCATCTCGATCCTGCTGGTCTCGCTCGATGGCTTCGACGGCTCGACAACCATCACGGCGGTCTTTGCAACGGTCAACAACATCGGCCCCGGCCTCGGCATGGTTGACCCGGCTGGAAGCTACGCGGCGTTTTCGCCGCTGGCCAAGGTCGTGCTGACGCTGGATATGCTGTTCGGACGGCTGGAGCTGTATCCCATGCTCATCCTGATGCTGCCCACGACGTGGACGCGGCGCAGATAAAACAGAACGAGAAAGGACCGCAGCCGACGTATATCTTGTATGCGCGAGAAATGACTGGACAGGGAAAAGCCGAGATAGGAGCCGATCACGGTGAGCGATTTGTCCGAATAGCGGAGGAGGCGTTTGGCCTCCTCCGTTTTTTTCTTCAGGATGAAGTCAGCTATATTTTCCCCCGGTATCCTCCTTGAACTTCTTCGACAAGTATGGGCGGCTCATATACAACGCTCCGGCGATATCCTCCGTTTTAATTGCATCTGAGAGATGATGCTGGACGTAATTTGCCGCATCGGCCGCCAGCTTGGACGACGCTTTTCCGCGATGCAGCCGCTCCACACGCTCCGCGTAATCCAGCAGCATCCGGTATTGCAGATTCACGATCCGCTCCGGAGAGGACAGCAGCTCACACTGCCGGATGTAGGAATCGCTGAGCGTGAACGCATCGTCTACCTGCATACCGCCCTGAATAGCCGAGCGGGAGGCCAGCGTCTCCGTGAGGATAAAGAGATTTTTCCTCTGGCGCGGCGGCGGAAAGCCCAACCAAAGGGACTGGGAAGCGATGCTGGGGCGGAAATACGTCCCGCGGTGCTGAAAAAGGGCGCGTTCACCATGGACAATACCGTCATGGAAATGAAGGACGACAGCCTTATCATGAAAATCATGTTCAAGGCTGTGGCGGCGGCCATCGCGAGGGGCTTCGGCGGCAAAAAGGACTATGAAAACCCGGAATTTCGGATGCTGATGAATTCCTCTGCTGGAAGCCCGCTGCGGAGCATGATGATCTCCGGCGGCATGAAGGGCGGCGTGATGCCCGGTATGCTGGAAATGGCCAACGGACACTTCCTCCGGGGCCTCCGGAGAATGCACCCTAGGTGCTCTGCGGAAGTCCGGATGGCAAAAGCACTTTTGCATTTTTTCCGGGATCGTGCTGCAATGAAACAGAGCGGGAGACGCACAGCAGGAGCCGCTGTGCGCCTCGGCTGCATTTTTCGCCGGAAAAACCGACGTATCGCATACAGGGCTTCGAAGGAAGCGGGAGAGATCAATGAAAATCACTTTTCTTGGAACCGGCGCGGCGGATTTTCTGCCGCCGCTTGCGGATACCGACCGGTTTACGGTCAGCAGAGACATCCGGCGCTGCACGGTGACGCTGCTCGGAGAAGATATCGGCATGTGGGCCGGTACCGTGTTTCATGCGCAGACACATCTTGCGGAAAAGCCGCAGAATGGGTGTGCATACAGTTTTTTACTTGAAGGTCATTGCACATTCCCTGACCATGCTGTATAATCAAAACAAAAGCGCTCATATCCTGCTTGAAAACCGCGGGATTTGAACATATACGGAAAACCGCGGCAGATTTTGAATGGGCTTGAAGTGGTGAGTATGGGAACAGAACAGGTATCCGATAAAACAGAAAAGCAGAAGCGTGACGGCTACAGGAGCTTTTACAATCGCGTGACCAAGCGCGTGCTGGACCTTGTGCTTGCGCTGGCAGGCTCTGTGATCGTGACGCCGATCCTTCTGGTGATCGGCATTTTCATTGCGATCGAGGACGGCTTTCCCATTTTCTACACGCCGCTGCGCGGCGGCTATCACGGAAAGCCGTTCCATATCATCAAGCTTCGCACGATGTACAAGGGCGCGGATAAGCTCGGCGGGACGACCGCGCTGAACGACCCGCGGATCACCCGGGCCGGACGGCTCCTGCGGAAGGTCAAACTGGACGAGCTGCCGCAGCTTTATAACGTCCTGTTCGGGAGCATGAGCTTCGTCGGCCCGCGTCCGGAGCTTCTGCGCTATACGGAGGCCTATGAGGGTGAGGAGAAGCAGATCCTTGAGGTGCGGCCCGGCATCACCGATTTCAGCTCCATCGAGTTTATCAGTCTGGACGAGATCGTCGGCACGGAAAACGCGGATGAAATGTATGAAAAATACGTGCTGCAAAGGAAAAACCGGCTTCGCATCCGCTATGCGCAGGAGGTTTCCCTCCGCACGGACGTGTATCTGTTTTTCAAGACCGTCGGCTGTGTGCTGAAAAAGGCGCGCCGCATCGCGCGGGCCGGAAACGGAGAAAAGGCATGATGGAATACATAACGCTGCAAAACACTGACCTGTGCGTATCGCGCTTCTGCATGGGCGGATGTCCAATGGGCGGCTACGGCTGGGGAAGCGTGCAGGAGAGTGAGCTCCTGGACGCGATCCACGCCGCGCTGGACGCGGGCGTGAATTTCTTCGACACCGCCGATACCTACGGCCTCGGACAGTCTGAGCGGACGCTTGCAAAGGGACTCGGAAGCCGGCGCAGGGATGTTGTGATCGAATCGAAATTTGGCGTCCGTGTGGGCGGCGGCAAAACCGTCTATGACAATTCGCCGGAGTATATCCAGCAGGCGCTGGAGGAAAGCCTCCGGCGGCTGAATACCGACTATATCGATGTGTATCTCATTCACTATCGCGACGGGAAAACGCCCATTGCGGACGTGGTGGGCAAGCTGGAGGAGCTGAAGGTCGCCGGAAAGCTCCGCTATTACGGCCTTTCCAACATCCACGGCGACGGGCTGGAGGAGCTTCTGCCCTATGCGGGGCGCTTTGCCTGCTGTCAGGACGAGCTGTCTCTGGCCTGCCGGAAGAACGAGGATGACCTGCGCGTTGTGCAGAGCCGTCTCCGGGCAACGCCCATGACGTGGGGAAGCCTCGGCCAGGGGATCCTGACCGGAAAGTATAACCGCGAAAACGTATGCTTCGGCGCGGACGACCGCCGCAGCCGGGAGATCTATGTGAATTTCCATGGCGAAAAGCTGGAACAAAATCTGCGTATCGTCGAGGCTTTGAAAAAAATTGCCGCGAACCGCGAAAAGTCCGTCGCAGCCTGCGCCATCCGCTGGATACTGGACACGCTGCCGGAGTCGGTCGTGATCGCGGGCGTCAAGCGCCCCGCGCAGCTCTCGGCCAATGTCGAGGCCATGGGGTGGACGCTGAACGAGGAAGAACTGCGGGAGCTGAATGAGGTGTCGGAATGAAGAAAACAAGTGAGCAGCTTGCCTGGCTGATCCGCCGCCACGGCATTGAAATGACGCATCTTTCCGGCGGAAGCCATATCGGCGCGGTCCTGTCCGCAGCGGATATCCTCGCTGTTCTGTATGCGGACATTCTGCGGTACGATCCGGAAGACCCCGAGTGGGACGGGCGCGACCGCTTCATCATGAGCAAGGGCCATGCCGGCGCCGCCGTATACGCCGCGCTCGCAGAAAGCGGCTTCTTTGCTCCCGCCGAGCTGAAAACACATTATCAGAACGGAAGCCGCCTGTCCGGCCACGTCTCGCACCATCTGCCCGGCGTGGACCTTTCCACCGGCTCCCTGGGCCACGGTCTCTGCGCCGCGGCCGGAATGGCACTGGCCGCGAAGCAGGACGGCAAGCATCACCGGGTGTTTGCCGTATTGGGCGACGGCGAGTGCGACGAAGGCTCGGTCTGGGAGGCGGCGCTGTTTGCCAACCAATACCGGCTCGAAAATCTGGTCGCTATCATCGACCATAACCATATGCAGAGCCTCGATACCTGCGAAAAGACGCTGGAGCTGGAGGATTTCGGCGCAAAGTGGCGCGCGTTCGGCTGGAACGTCATCGAGCTGAACGGACACGACCATAACGCACTCCGCAGCGCACTGACGGATACCCGCAACGCCGGGCACAAGCCGACCGTTGTGATTGCCAATACCGTGAAGGGAAAGGGTGTTTCCTTCATGGAGAACGACATCCTCTGGCATTACCGCTTCCCGCATGACGGCTGGGAATACGACGGCGCGGTCACGGAGCTGCACGCGGCAAAGCCCGCGGGTGTGGAAGACCCCTATACGCCGGATGGCATTGCCGACCCGGTGAAGCCCGGCCCCGATGCCGATATCGGAAACGATCATACTGCCTCGGCAGGCTGGCACCCGACGTATATCGCAAAGGAGGTCTGAGTATGCGAGATACCTTTGTCCGCACGCTGATCGCGCTTGCAAAAGAAGATCCGAATATCGAGCTTATGACCGGCGATCTTGGCTTCGGGGTGCTCAAGCCCTTCTGGGAGCAGCTGCCCGATCAGTTCGTCAACGCCGGTATTGCGGAGCAGAATATGACCTCGGCGGCGGCCGGAATGGCGCTCGAGGGAAAAACCGTGTTTACCTATTCCATCGGCAATTTTCCAACGCTGCGCTGTCTGGAGCAGATCCGCAACGACTGCGCGTATCATCACGCCAATGTGAAGATCGTGTGCGTGGGCGGCGGCTTTGTCTATGGGTCGCTTGGCATGAGCCATCAGGCGACAGAGGACATCGCCGTGATGCGGGCGCTGCCGGATGTGGCGGTGCTGTGTCCCGGCGATCTTGTGGAGGCAGAGGAAGCCACACGGGCGATCGCGAGGTATCCCGGTACCTGCTATCTGCGGCTGGGCCGCGGCGGCGAAAAGCGGATCCATGACCATATCGATCATTTCGAGATCGGAAGAGCCATTCCGATCCACGGCGGGAGCCGGGTCGCCATTTTTTCGACCGGCGCGATCTTTGAGGAGATCGCAGGTGCGGAAACGATCCTCGCCGGGCACGGCGTTCATCCTGCGGTCCGGACATTCCCGACGGTAAAGCCCATCGACCGCGAGACGATCATCCGCTGCGCGAAGGAATTTGACCTGATCGTTACCGTGGAGGAGCATAACCTTTCCGGCGGCTTCGGAAGCGCAGTCGCGGAGGTGCTGGCGGAGCTGCCCGTGCATGCGCGGCTGCTGCGCGTAGGGCTGCACGATACCTATTCAGCCATTGTCGGCAACCAGAACTACCTGCGCGCGCAGTTCGGACTGGACGCGGCAGGCATCGCAAAAAAGATTCTGGAGGTGCTCGAATGAAACGGCTGCTGCTGACGTGCACCGATCTGATGGCCATTCAGTTTCTGGTGCCGCATGTGAAATATCTCTCAGCGCACGGCTTTTCCGTAGAGCTGGCCTGTTCCGATGTTGGCGGCCGGCTGGACGATCTGCACCGGGCGCTGGACGGCGTCGCGCCGATCCATGTGGTGCGGCTGGTGCGCAGCCCGTTTTCGCCCGGAAACCGCAAGGGCTACGGCGACCTTAAGAAAATAATTGACGGCAGCCACTGGGACGTGATCTGGACGAACGAGCCGGTAATGGGCGTCATGACCCGTCTGGCGGCAAAAAACGCCCGAAAAAACGGCACGAAGGTCGTTTACATGGTACATGGCTTCCACTTCTACAAGGGCGCGCCGCTAAAAAACTGGCTGCTCTATTACCCAGTGGAAAAATACTGCTCCCGCCTGTGCGATATGATCGTCACTATCAATGAGGAGGATCTCCGGCGGGCGAAAGCATTCCATACCGCAAGGGTGGAGAAGATCAACGGAATTGGTCTTGATACAAAGCGGTTTTCCTCCTGTACGGTTAATAAAGCAGAAAAGCGCAAGGAGCTGGGCATACCGGAGAACGCTTTTTTTGTGGTATCCGTTGGAGAACTGAAAGTACACAAAAATCATGAGGCCATTATCCGCGCATTGGCAAAAAAACAAGACCCGCATGTTTTCTATGGGATTTGCGGCAAGGGCGAATTGCTGGAATATTTGCAAAATATGGCAAAAAAGCGGGGCATAGCAAAGCAAGTGTTCTTTTTTGGCTATCGCACGGATGTTGCGGAAATCCTGCACACTGCAGATTTGTTTGCGTTTCCTTCCAGGCGGGATGGTCTTGGACTTGCTGCACTGGAGGCAATGGCCAGCGGCCTTCCGCTGCTGACATCCAATGTCGGCGGGATACCAGACTATGTCAAGAACGGAATCACAGGCTTTTCCTACCGCTATGACGATATAGACGGTTTTGCGGAGGGCCTGCAAAAATACTGCCGTGATGCAGAACTGCGGAAGCGCGTTATAAACAACGGCCTAGAAGCTGTGCAGAAATACGACATCCGAGAAGTGGAGCAGACGGTTTGCCGGCTCATGGAGATGGAGGACTAACTTGAAGTATTCCGTAATAATTCCTGTCTACAATGCTGCAAGAACGCTTCGCCGCTGCCTGGACAGCCTTGTAGATCAGAGCTTCGACGATTATGAGCTGCTGCTTATCAACGACGGCTCCACGGACGGCAGCGATGCGATCTGCCGCGAGTACGCCAATGCATATCCCTGTATCCGGTATTTTCCAAAAGAGAACGGCGGCGTTTCCTCGGCGCGGAATCTGGGATTGGAGCAAGCGAAAGGTGAATATATCCTGTTTGTGGACAGCGATGATTGGCTTTCTACGGAGACACTTCAAAGAGCAGCAGAGGCCGCAGCTCAAAAGGATGCAGATATTGTGATATGGGCGTATACTCGTGAGTATTCGCAAGGCAGTTTTCCCGTCCAGCTATTGAATAGGCGTGATGAGTGTTGGTGTGGAGATCGGGCAAAAACGATTCTGCGAAGGCTTTTTGGCCCAGTTGGACCGGAGCTTGCATCGCCACAAAGTATTGATAATCTGGTCACTGCTTGGGGAAAACTTTATAAGCGGGAGTTGTTGAATGGAGAAGCCTTTGAAGATGCAAGGCTGATCGCTTCAGAGGACCTACTGTTCAACGTCCCTGTTTTTTATAAAGCGAATACGATCGTTTACATGAACGCTACGCTGTATCACTATTATAAGGATAATGAATATTCGTTGACGCATCGCTATCCTGAGAATTTGCCGGAGCAGTATGAGAAGTTGCAAAATAGAATGTTAAAATTTGTAAACAAGAATGCATTGCCAGAGGAATATTGTCAGGCGCTTCAAAATCGTATCGGCCTGAGTCTGATCGGCACAGGCCTACGGCTTGTTGAGGATCATGGCCGATCAATGCGGAATGTTATAGAAGAATTAAGGCGAATACGAAATATGCCGCACTATGCTGGGGCACTTAAACAGCTCCCGCTGCGGTATTTCCCACTGCATTGGAAGGCATTTTTCTTTGCGGCGAAAGCCAGACTGTATCTACTCTGGTGTGTTTTGCTGAAAATCATGAATCGATTAAGGAGTCGCGTTTAAATGCAGATGGCTTATTCTGTTATTATTCCCATTTTTAACGCAGAGACAACACTTCGCCGCTGCCTGGACAGCCTTGTAGATCAGAGCTTCGACGATTATGAGCTGCTGCTTATCAACGACGGCTCCACAGACGGCAGCGACGCGATCTGCCGCGAATACGCCAATGTATATCCCTGTATCCGGTATTTTGCAAAAGAGAACGGCGGCGTTTCCTCGGCGCGGAATCTGGGATTGGAGCAAGCGAAAGGTGAATATATCCTGTTTGTGGACAGCGATGATTATGTGGCAGAAACATATCTTGAGACGATCAATCGCGCTGTTTCTGAAACGCATCCAGATCTGCTGATATTTGGAGCAGAAAGCACCGGAATGGGAGAAAAAAAGTGGATCACGGGCGCTTACCGGGAAGCTGAGGAATTGAATATCGCAAGAAGAATTGCGGAGGCAATGCAGCGATATCTGTTCAGCTCGATGGTCTCCAAATGCTTCAAATCCGAGATCCTGCGGCAGCATAGTCTGCGTTTCCAGGATAGTCTGGCAATTGGCGAGGATCAGTGCCTCCTGTTTGAATATGCCATGCATATTCAAAGCCTAAGATCGATCAAAGAAGTTCTTTATTTCGTGGATACGGACGATACGAACTCGCTTTCCCGCAAGGCCCGTCCCTATTTGACAGAGCAGCTGATGGAGGTCAACCGCCGGATGTATGCGGCCTGCCGCGCTGCGGAGCATTCGCCGGAGGTAGCGAGATGCTATGAGGCGGCGCTTTCGTGGATGACCTATCGGAGTGCCTATTCCAGCTGCAAGGAGCTGCTGAAATTTGAGTATTCCGCGAAGCAGCGGCGGCAGGAGATCCGCAGGATATGCAAGCTGTACCGCGCGGAAAAGGTTCGGCCGGTCGGCTGGAAATGCCGGGGGATCGCGCTTCCAATCCAATTGAGTTGGACATTTATGCTGGATATGCTCGTGCGCTATAAGGCAGGATGATGAAAAATACTTCTAAAGAAACGACCCGCGTCCTGATTATTGCGGGTTCTCTTCGCATCGGCGGTGCGGAAAAGGTCGCGGCGGATATCGGTTTTTATGCAGATCCGCAGAAATACACCGTTCATTACGTCGTCTTTGGCAGCGAAACGGGTGCCTATGAGCCGGAGCTGACGGCATGCGGATGTAGGGTGTTTCATTTTCCGCAGCCATCCGAAAGCTACAGCGGTTATCTGCGGGAGCTGAAACAGCTTATCCGAACCTATCACTATGACGTGATTCATGCGCACACGATGTTCAATATCGGCTGGGCCATGCTGGCTGGGAGGCTGGATGGCGTGCCGGTGCGCATCGCCCATGCGCATTCCGCATTGGCGGAGAGACGCAGCATAAAGGTGCGTCTGTACGAAGCGGTGATGCGTTTCATGATTCTCACCTGTGCGACCGACGATGTGGCATGCGGCGTAAAGGCAGGGGAAAGGCTGTATGGCAGACGGAGATTTCAAAAAAGTGGGAAATTGATCCTCAATGGTATCGATACACAAGGCTTTGCGTTCAACGCGGAACGGCGTGTAGCATTCCGGAAAGAGCTGGGGCTGGATGGCAGATTCCTTATCGGACACGCCGGACATCTCGCTGCGGTCAAAAATCAGGGATTCCTGCTGGAGCTGATGCCCGAGATCCTGAAAGAGCGTCCGGACGCATACCTTCTGCTGCTGGGCGAGGGCGATGACCGCCCGATGCTGGAGCGTAAGATCCGTGAGCTGGGTCTTGAGGAGTATGTCCGCATGACCGGCAATGTGCGCAATGTGCCGGACTACCTGAATGCGATGGATGCCTTTGCGCTTCCGTCGCTGTATGAGGGAATGCCGCTGTCTATCGTTGAGGTGCAGTCCAACGGCCTTCCCTGTGTGATCTCCGACAGAGTTCCCAAGGACGTATTCCTGACAGAGCTGATCCAGCCGCTGCCGTTAGAAAATAAGGCGGCATGGGTGCGCGCGATCTGCGCGGCAAAGCGGGAGCATTCGGAGGAATATGCGGCAAGGCTGATGAAGTCCGGCTTTGATGTGCAGACGGCTATGGAAAAAATCTATGAGATCTATGAAGGCGGACGGTAACGATGATCCACATTCTCTTTTTTATCGAATCCCTCTCCGGCGGCGGTGCGGAAAAGGTCCTGCGCGATCTGGTGAACGCCATGGATCAGACGAAATTCTCTGTTACCGTTCAGACGCTCTATCCGGAGGACGCGGAGAAGTACCTTGCGCCGGGGATCCGGTACAAATACTGCTATCCGGCGCGGAGCCGGTCCAATGATCTGCGGATGCGTGCAGAGGCGGCTCTTGGGCTGACCTATCCGCTGCATATAAAGGGCGGGTACGATGTCGAAGCGGCCTATCTTGAGTGCGGCTCCACCAAGATTATGGCCGGTTCCACCAATCAAAAAGCGCTGAAGCTGGCGTGGGTGCATTGTGATCTTGCAAAAAAAGCGGCGGATGCCGCAAAATTTGTCCGAGAGACGAAAGAGTACTACAAAAAATACGACCTCGCAGTCTGTGTGTCGGATGATGTGCGGCGCAGCTTCACGGAGATGTACGGCCCGGTCGTGGAGACGCGGACGGTCTATAACTGCTATGACGATGCGGAGATACTCCGAAAGGCGGATATGCAGGCGGCGGAGACGACAGAACGCACGGTGGTCGCGATCGGGCGGCTGACCGCGCAGAAGGGCTTTGACAGGCTCCTGCACGTCTGGAAGCGCCTGCTGGACGAGGGCATATGCTGCAAGCTGCGAATTCTCGGCGAAGGCGAAGACCGGAACATGCTGAAAGCCATTATAGAGGAAAGCGGCCTTGATGGTACGGTCACACTGTGCGGTTTTCAGGAGAATCCGTATCCGATGCTGAAAAACGCGGCGCTCTATGTCTGTTCTTCCCGCTACGAGGGCTTCAGCACAACGGTGATTGAGAGCCTGATCCTCGGTACGCCGGTCGTTACGACCGACTGCACGGGGATGCGCGAGATCCTCGGCGACAGCGAATACGGTCTGATCGCAGACAATACCGAAGAGAGCCTGTATAGCGCCGTAAAGCGGATGCTCACCGAGCCGGGGCTGCTGGAGCACTATGCAAAGCGCGCAGATGCGCGCGGAAAGGATTTCCGGCGTGAAAGGCTGGTACGAGAGACGGAAGCATTTTTTGAGAAAGAGCTGCAAAAGAAACGGAGAGCATAAATGGGCGTAAAGGTCTATTACTACATGGTTGCGGCGGTTTTGGGCTTTGGCCTGCTTCTGCCGCAGCATGGCAGACAGAAAAAAGTATATATTACGCTCATGGCGATTTTGCATACATTTGTCTGCGGCTGGCGGTATATGTATCTGACCGGCGACCTGCGCAAGTATGCATGGGGATACTACACCATTCCGGAGTTCGGATGGTTCAGCGAAGAAGTATTTAACGGCGGCCGCAATTTCGGCTTTTTTTGGCTGCAAAAGCTCTTTTCTACATGGACAGATGGCGATTTTCAGATTTTTCTGATTTTCATTGCCATTGTGACCGAGCTTGCGGTTGCGATCATCATATACCGCTATTCTCCAGCTCCGTGGCTAAGCTATCTGCTCTGGAATTGCTTCGCTTTCTATGTGTTCGGTTTCAGTGCCATCAAGCAGGCTCTGGCAATGGGGCTGCTGATGTTGGCGTTTGTAGGAATCATGGAAAAACAGCCGGTGAAATTTGTCATATGGACAGTCCTTGCCGGATGCATTCACACGCCGGCATTGATTTTCTTACCGGCCTATTGTCTGGCAAGAAGCCAACTGAACATACAGAAGCTGCTGGCTTACACAGTCTGTGCGGCACTGATTTTTGTGTTCCGTAATCAAATTGTAACATTTATCAGCAGTTTCTACTATGATGAGACAGATTACGCCAATAATACCCAGCTTGGCGGACGCTTTTTAATGATTGTAGCGCTGCTGATTGCTGGAGTGGTATTTCGCGGCTTTTCAGGAAAAAAATTTACAAAGCTGCTGAATTTGATGCTGGCAGCCGCAATTATACAAATGTTTTCAGGTTTTGACAACATTTTCTCGCGCTTGACGGGCTATTATTTCCAGTTTTTGATTCTCTATCTGCCGATGATGTTCTATCCGGAGAAGGACGAATTATTGCAGAATGCGTATCCGACCCGCCGTCTGGCGCTGACGGCAAGGCAGCGGACAGCTGCGCTGTGTTGTGTGGTGCTGCTGGCATGCCTGTATTATTATCGCACCATTTTGAGCGTAACCATTTCGTATGAGGTGGATGATTATTTGAACTACCGTTTTTGCTGGGAGGTACCTGCGGAATGAATTTCAGTGTGATCGTCCCCTGCTACAACTGCGTGAGAACGCTGGAAAACACAGTAAACAGTATCCAGGCATCCGGACTCTCCAATTATGAGCTTCTGCTTATTGACGACGGCTCCACAGATGGCACCGGTGCGCTTTGCGACGTGCTTTGTGAAAAATACCCGGAGCTTCGCTGCATCCATCAGCCGAATGCCGGCGTTTCCGCAGCGCGGAACCGTGGCGTCGATGAGGCGCGGGGAGACTATCTCTGGTTTGTGGATTCTGACGATACCGTAGATCCGGGCTTGCTCACACATGCCGTAAGCGTTGCTGCTCAGCAGCAGCCGGACATGCTGATCTTCGGCATGAGCTTTGACTATTATTACAGAGGCAAGATCTACCGTCGGGAGAAACTGACGCCGCCTTGTGAAGGAACATTGGCCATAGAGCAGTTGAAGATGCAATTTCAGGAATTCTACAGCTGCAATGCCTTAACGCCTGTATGGAATAAGCTCTACCGCCGGGAACTGGTTGTCAGCTCCGGTGTGCGTTTCCATGAGGACATGATCCTCATGGAGGACTTCCTATTTGTGCTGGAGCTGCTTCCATTTTGCAGGAGCATTTATTCGCTGCCGGAGGCGATCTACCGTTACCGGCAGGCGGAGGACGAGAAGGGCGCATATAGGCGTCTACAAAGGATCGACGATCTATCAGAATATATGAGGCCTTTTGAAAAGAGCATGGAGACGCTTGGAATCGGCTCTGCTGAAGCAGAGAAGACATACAAGATGCTTTTTTTACAGAAAAATTACTATGAACCGATCTCCAAAATACGAAAAGAGCTGCATCGACATTATAAAAGCAGATATGCGCATCTTGATGTAGGAATAGATGCATTTTCGATTTACCTGTGCAATAAGAAGATACAGCTGCGGCATAAGATCGCAGTAAGAATAAAGGCGTTTTTAGCAGGTAAGAAGCAAGGAACTGAAAAATGAACACAAAACGCGGACTCAACAACATTCTATACGGCATTTTGTCGCAGGTCATCACCATGGGCATCAGCATTATCGTTCCGCGGCTTGTGCTGATTAACCTCGGCTCGGAGACGAACGGCCTGCTGCACTCCATCTCGACGGTATTTACCTATCTGTCGCTGCTGGAGGCGGGCGTCGGCAAGGCGACCAATCAGGCGCTTTACAAGCCGCTGGCCAGTGACGACAAAAACGAGATCAACCGCATCATGGCGGCGACCAACAAGTTTTACCGCCGTACCGGCTACATCTATGCCGCCGCCGTGCTGGTATTTGCGGCAGTTTACTGCCTGTTTGTCAAAACATCGCTCCCGGCGACGCTGGTTTTCTCGGTCATCGTTCTCAGCGGCGCATCCAGTGTTCTGAGCTATTTTGTTCAGGGAAAATACAGAGTCCTTATGGGCGCGGAGGGGAAAGGGTATATCCTTACCAATATCAGCACGGCTGCAACGATCCTGACATCCGTCTGCAAGATCCTGCTGCTGGTCTGGGGCTTCGGCGTCGTGCCGATCCAGGGAATGTACCTGTTCTTCTCGTTCCTGCAGATGCTGCTCGTCGTGCGCTACATCCGCCGGGACTACAAGTGGCTCGATTTGAAGGTCGAGCCGGATTACGACGCCATTTCTCAGCGCAATTATGTCCTGCTGCACCAGATCACGGGTATGATCTTTGACAACACGGACATTCTGCTGCTGACGGTGATGGCGGACCTCAAGGTCGTCAGCGTCTACTCCATGTATACGACCTTCTATACGATCATCAAAAGCATCCTGAATATTATTTCTTACTCCTATTCCTATGCACTTGGACAGATCTTTCACGCGGACAAGGAGAAATTCAAAAGGCTGCATGACGTGTACGAGGTCTACAACATGTCGCTCACGTTCTCTTTTATCTGTATCCTCAATCTGTTCATTCTGCCGTTTATCCGCATCTACACATCCGGCGTCACGGATATCAGCTATGTCGATCCTTATCTGCCGGTGCTCTTTACGACGGTGTATCTGCTCTCCAACGGACGGGCGTCGTCCGGGCTGATCATCGATTTTGCGGAGCACTTTCAGCAGACGAAGGGCCGCGCGATTCTGGAATCTGCCATGAATATTATTGTCTCCATAGTAGCTATTCACTACATCGGCATCTATGGTGCGCTGCTTGGGACTATTGCGGCATTGCTGTATCGGGCCAACGATATGATCATTTACGCCAACCGTCTGCTCCGGCGAAGCCCATGGATCACCTACAAGCGCTGGCTGATAAATCTGGGGCTGTTTTTTGCGGTCACGTTTCTGGTGAAGCGGATCCTGCCGCCAATGGAGAGCCTGTGGACGGTCATCCTCTATGGCGCGATCGCCTGTGCGGTCATTATCCCGCTGTTCCTTGCGGCGGATTCGCTGTGTGAAATGAAAACCGCAAAATATGCTTTCGGGCTGCTCCGGGCAGGCCGGAAGGGAAAGGATGCGACCACATGACAGAGCTTCCGAAGAGACCGGGAAGAGAATATGAATATGATCTGATGCGCGCCGTGGCGGCGCTGGCCGTCGTTATGATCCATACCTGTGCGCTGCGGTGGCGGGCCCTCGATGTGCAGTCGGCAGATTGGCTCGTTTTGACTCTGTGGAATGTTCCGTGCAAATTCTGCGTTCCGATCTTTTTTATGATCTCCGGCCGGTTCAATCTGGATCCGGCGCGTCAGAACGATCCCCGCGCGCTGTTTACCCGGAAGATCCCAAGACTGCTTTTGGCGTTTCTTTTCTGGTCATGCGTATACACGGCTGTCAATGTTGTCCGGACAGATGACCTGGCCGAGGACTGGAAATGGATCGTCATAAAGTTTTTTACAGGCGAATATCATATGTGGTTCCTTTTTGCCATCATAGGACTTTATCTGGCGACGCCGCTGCTGCGCCCGATTGCGGCGGATGAAAAGAAGTGCCGCTATTTTTTGCTGCTGTGGCTCGTGTTTCAGCTGCTGCTTCCGGCGCTGGCGAAGCTCCCGAGGATCGGCGTATTTATTACGACTGCGTTGGATAAAATGAAGCTTTTCTATCCGCTCGGCTTTACGGGGTACTATTTGCTGGGCTGGTATTGGAAGGAGCACATGCTGACGCGCAGGAAAAGACTTGCCTGCTATCTGATCGGCCTTGTGGGTACCGTGTTCTCCACGGCAGCGGTCGTCTATGCATCGAGGACAGCCGGAAGCGCCGATGAAACGCTGGCGGAGTATCTGACGTGGAATGTTGCGGCACAGAGTGCCGCCGTCTACCTGCTCCTCCAGCGGCTGGGCAGGCGGATCAGGACAGAAAAGCCGGGGGCCGCGCTGCTCTCGGCGCTTTCCCGGTACAGCTTCGGGATCTATCTGGCGCATCCCCTTTTTCTGTGGCTCGTTGCATGGCTTGGACTGGACCCGCTGGGGATCCCGCCGGTCCTCGGTGTGCCGGTGGTAGCGGCAGCTGCGGTGCTGCTCTCACTCGGACTTTCGTGGCTGCTTCGGAAGATCCCAAAGCTCGGCCCCATTATTACATAAGGAGTATGTATGGATATTGATCTTGTCGTTTTGTGGGTGGACGGAAACGACCCTGTCTGGCAGGCGGAAAAGGCAAAATACCAGGGAAGGACGCTGGACGAAAGCAATTCCGTCAACCGCTTCCGGGACTGGGGCCTGATGCCCTATTGGTTCCGCGCGGTGGAGAAGTTCGCGCCATGGGTGCGGAAGATCCATTTTGTCACCTGCGGGCACGTTCCGGCGTTCCTGAATCTGGCGCATCCGAAGCTGCACCATGTGAAGCATACGGATTTCCTGCCTGCCGAAGCTCTGCCGACATTCAGCTCCCATGCCATCGAGATGAGCATTCACCGGATCCCGGGGCTTGCGGAGCATTTTGTCTATTTTAACGACGACATGTTTTTGATACGCCCTGTGCCCGAAACAGCGTTTTTCCGGGATGGGCTGCCCTGTACCTACGGTGGAGAATACCCCATTGAGCTGGTCGGCGAGATCGGCATCTGGCAGCATGCAGCGGTCAACGATCTCGGCGTGATCAACGCGCACTTTGACAAGCGTACGCAGGTGCGGCAGTTCGGCAGAAAATATGCCGACCGCGCCTACCGCTGGCAGGACAACATTCGAACAAAGGCCATTGAGAAGCTGTTTCCGAACTATTTTACCGGCTTCCGGAATCTTCACGCTCCGGCTGCCTACCGGAAACGCACCTTTGAGGAGGTCTGGAATGCGGAGCCGGAGCTTCTGGCACGCACCACGGCGCACCGCTTCCGCAGCGCGGAGGATGTCAACCAGTGGGTATGTCTCTGGTGGCAGATCGCCAGCGGTCAATTCGCGCCGTTCAACACGGATAATGTCGTTTCTTGCGCCGACGAAAGCACGATCGATGAGCTGTGCGGCATCATCCGGGTGCAGAGCCACGATATGCTCTGCATCAACGATCCGAGCGCGGATGTAGATCATGAGCGGCTGGCCGCGCGGCTGCGCGGCGCGTTTGAAGCCATTCTGCCGGAAAAGAGCAGGTTTGAAAAATGAAAATAAAACTCATTTTTATAACGGAGGCCCTGTGGATCGGCGGAATTGAAACGGCGCTGGTAAACCTGCTGAATCGTCTGGACTATGACCGCTATGATGTGACCTGCCTAATTCTACGGGATTGTCAGGACATGGCGTGCCGCATCACGCCGAAGTGCCGCCTGATTGTCTCCGACAGGCAGCATCCGGCGACATCCCCGGATGCATACCGATATAATTGGATGTATGATCTCATGGAAGAACCGCAACATGCCTCAAAACTCCGCCGCTGGATATGGCATATTCTGCGGATGCTCCTGCGCGCGCCAGAAGCCCGGCGCTACGCTGCCTATGTGAAAAAGCAGTTGAACGGCGAGCATTTTGATACGGCGGTCATTTACAGTGACCGTACTGCTGAGACGGCTGTCCGGGCTGTTTCTGCCGACCGCTTTCTGATGTTTTATCATCACGGCGCGATGCGGAGGGAGTATCACGATACATACGGATATAAGAATGCGGACAAAATCGTTGTCGTGTCGGAGAAGCTGTCGGAAAAGCTGCGGATGTATCGTCCGCAGTACAAGAATAAAATCACTGCGATCAACAATCTGATCGACGCAGCTGACGTTTATGAAAAGAGTCTTGAAACGCCGGAGACAGTCCTTTCAAAGGATCGCTTCAATATCGTATCCTGTGGGAGGCTTGCTTCTGCCAAGGGCATGGATATTGCCATCGATGCCTGCGCAAGGCTCGTACAGGATGGCTACACCGATATCCACTGGTGGATCGTCGGTGGCGGGCCGGAGGAGGCTGCGCTGCGGGCGCGGATTCATGCACTGGGCATGGAAAACTATGTGACACTGCTGGGAATGCAGAGCAATCCCTATCCCATTCTCCGGCAGGCCGATCTGTTCGTGCAGTCGAGCCGTATCGAAGCCTTCGGGCTGACGATCACGGAGGCACAGGCGCTCGGTGTTCCCGTGCTCTCCACCAAAACGGACGGCGGGACAGAGCTGATCCGCGACGAAGAAACCGGCCTGCTCTGCGATATCTCCGCAGAAGCCATTGAAGACGGCGTCCGGCGGCTCCTGCGTGACAAGGCGCTGTATGACCGGATCCGGGAGGGCACGGCAGGCATTGACTTTGAGTCGCGCAATGCGCACGTCATGCAGAGACTCTATGAGGAACTGGAACGTCCATGAAAAAGAAAATTTGGAAAGTCATATTTTTTCTGGCGGGAGTACTCGCGCTAGCACTCCTGATCTCTGCTGTGATCTGCGGCACGGTGATCCATATACAGCCGTATACCGTCGCGTTGGATGGCATGGAGACGCCCGTCCGCCTCGTCGTGATCTCCGACCTGCATGGAAAAGCTTTTGGAAAGGACAATGCGCGGCTTCTTGAAAAGATCGAGGCGCAGGCGCCGGACGTAATTTTTCTCGTAGGTGATATGCTGGACAAGAAGGCGGATGAAGCGGATGTACAGTCGCTTCTGGCGCTGACGGAAAGACTGCTCAAGATCGCGCCGGTGTTTTTTTCGATGGGAAACCACGAGCAGGTCTACCTGAAAACGGATGAGACGCTGCTTGACCGGATCGCGCAGACTGGCGCAGTCGTGGTCAATGACAGCTATGCGGACGTGACGCTCGCCGGTCAGCCGCTGCGCATCGGCGGGACGATGGGCTATGGCTTTGCCTTTGGACGCACGGAGGAGGAATTTACCTCCTCGCAGGAGTATGTGTTCCTGAAGGCGTTTGAAAACACGGAGCTTCCGAAAATATGTCTGGCACACATGCCGGACACGTTTATTTTCAACGGCGCGTATACCCTCTGGGACGTTGATCTTGTGCTCAGCGGCCATACTCACGGCGGCCTTGTCCGCCTGCCGTTCATCGGCGGGCTGTACGCGCCCATGCAGGGGCTGTTTCCGAAATACGACCGCGGCTATTTCCAGCTTGGCACGCATATGCAGATGGTCATTACCTCCGGCCTTGCCGGGCATGGGCTGCTTCCGCGTGTCAATAATCTGCCGGAGATCGTCGTGATCGACCTTGTTCCACAGAACTGACCTGAAAGGCAAAGCTATGTCTGATACACAATTTCCTCTGCTGCTGCGCAGCTTGATACAGGACACTCCGCCGGAGAGCACCGCGCCGTGGGACATCCCGGCGCTCTGGAAAACGGCTGCGGAGCAGAGCCTGCTCCCGGTGCTGGCGTATGAGAACAAGCGCTGGAGGCTGTTTGACGACGCGGATGTCTGCCGCCGTCTGGACGGACTTCTCTACAGCGCGGTGGCGGGCAATCTCAACCGCTGCGTGGACTTCGAGGCCCTGTCGAAGCGCTTTACAGAGCAAGGCATCGCCCATATGCCGGTAAAGGGCTATTATCTGCGCAGGCTTTATCCGGTCTCCGGGCTGCGCACCTTCGGCGATATCGACCTCCTCATTCATCCGGAGGACCGCGCGAAGGCACATGCGCTGATGTGCGCGCTCGGATATACGGTGGGGCACGACTGGGAGCCGACCTATTCCTATGTCCGCGACACAGAGTATTATGAAATTCATACCAATCTGATGGACGGAAATCTGGACGGGCGCACTGATCTGCCGGCGTATTTTGGCCGCGCGTGGCAGTATGCCGAGCGGGACGACGGGCTTCGATACCGCCCTGCGCCGGAGTTCCACTTTATCTACACTGTCTGTCATCTGGCGAAGCATCTCTACGGCGGCGGTGCGGGACTGCGGATGTATCTGGACGCGGCGCTGTTTGTGAAGCAGGAGGACGCGCGGCTGGATTGGGCCGCGATTATGGAGGAATTCTCCGCGCTGCATATGACGGCCTTTTTCCATACGGTGATGAACGCCTGCCGCGTCTGGTTCGGGACGGAGACGGTCTGTCCGCTGCCGGAGCCGGATCACGCGGCGCTGGAAAAGCTGCTGGACTATACGCTGGACGCCGACCTGTTCGGCCTCTCCCGCGACCACGCCGTGATCGAGCTGCGCAACGAGCAGGAGGCTGTGCCGTCGAGAGGCCGCGTGCTGCGGCGGATGCTCTTTCCTCCGGCGGCAGAGATCGAGACGCGCTACACATTTTTGAAGGGACAGCGCTGGCTGCTTCCGGTCGCGTGGATCGTGCGGCCGTTTGCCAATCTGCGCCTGATCCCGGCGCAGCTGCGCCAGATGAAGCAGGTCACCAAAACGGACAGGGCGCAGGTGGAGGCCTACGACAGCTTCATGCGCGAAATCGGACTTTGACGGCCGGACGGCACATGGAAAAATGAAGCCGGACGGTCGAAAGATGGGATGGCCCGATGCCGCCGGAAGAGCCGGTGTAAAATTTTACAAAATCCGGAACAAAACTTCGCCCGAATTCGTCTGATAAGTAGTTCTTTCAACACAGGCATTGTCTCAAATGTGGAATGCACAGCAGAACGGGAGGAAACGGAAATGAAGCGGGAAAAGGTTACTATCTACTATAATAAAACGCTTTTTATCAGTGCAATTATTATTTGCGTGATACTCATTACAATGCCGTTGTCAATTATGGTCTGGCTCACTAATGGCTTTAGGGAATTGGGAAATCGAACCGGCTTTTTCTCGACACTCTTTTTCTTGCTGGCAGGACTCGCCATGCCGATATACTTTCTATATAATGGTGTAGATGCGCATATGATTTTTAGAAAAGATGGGGTCGAATTCCGACAGGCATTTCGGAAAACGGAGGTACACACATACAAGGAGTATCCCTATGTGAACAAAGCCTTCTATCCGTACTATGGTATTCCCGTATATTACATGGTCCTGAGCAACCGTCGTCTGCGGGATGCCGAGCTTTGCCAGATCAATAACGTCCGCGTCGGCCCGGGGATGATCAAAATACGCTACAACAAGAAAAACTACGAGCGGCTCCTCAGCATCGTTCCCAGCCGCATTGCCCTGAGCTTACAGGCTCAATTCAAGGACATACCACCGAAGCGATTCAACTTTTGCATCTGAGCGCGGAGCCGGAACAGCCGGTATTCAAGAAGAAAAGACAGATTTTCCAGCAGCGGAAGCCATCAAAAAAGGAGACACAATAAAACAAAGAACCAGGAGGAAACGATATGAAAGCACGCTATCCCTCATACATGAAGCACAGCCGTATCTGGAAGTTCATCCTTCTCGGACTCCTAATCGTAATATTGGTACCCTTTGGTCTCTTTGCCTATGGCAATTACATGACGGGCTACTATAACGGGCTGGATTATCCGTGGCGCCATTCGGATACTGTCTGGCGCAGCGAGGATCCGCGCGCAGAGATCGCTGTAGATGGCGATGAAAGAGCGACCTTGCATTTGGAAGTGAATGGTGAAATGCAGCCATTTACATTTTACCGGATGGGCGGTGGTATATATATATATCGTGCAGAGACCGCAGGAGAAGATTCAGAGACCAGCGTGCTTGTTTGTAGTGTCGACACGGCATCCGAGGATGTTCTGCGCCTAAAAATCGAGGAAGAGCGGGATGACCTATACCATGGCGCATATAAGTATATTACCTTCCAACGGGTGGAAGGGTGACCTGCCGGCGTCGGAAAACAGAAGAAAGGAGAGAAGCTGTGATCGTTCCAAGTGTAAAAGCAATTTTCTATATTACTTCAAGTAAAAATGAATTTGATCTAGGGGAAGTCAGCCGCCGCTTGGGCGTGACTCCAACGAGAACGCGTCGAAAAGCCGATTTCCCGCCGCAGGCTCCCGCGCAGACGAGCTGGTCGCTCGAGGTAAAAGAAGAGAATGCATTCAGCGTCGGCGCAGTGCTGGACAAGCTGATACGCCGATTGGCCGGAGATTACCCGCTGGAGGCGGCGAAAAAAATCGTTAGGCTGTGTGAAGAGTTTGACGCGGAAGCATCGCTTGAGATCGTCATCCATATGCAAAGCGGCGACAGCCCGGAGGTGCGGCTGTTCTCCGCGCAGCTGCTGTTCGCGGCGGCTATCGGCGCGGAGATCGGCTTCGACCTGTATTGCTATGAATAAGGCAGGGCAAAACGAAACCACTTCCGTCATAGAAAGGAGAGAAAAGCAATGGAAATGCCTGTGATCCAGACGACCTTTTCTATTTCCGCATCCGGCGGGGAACTCGATCTCGAGGAAGTCAGCCGCCGCTTGGGCGTGTCTCCGACGAGAACACGCCGAAAAGCCGATTTCCCGCCGCAGACTCCCGCGCAGACGAGCTGGTCGCTCGAGGTAAAAGAAGAGAATGCATTCAGCGTCGGCGCGGTGCTGGATGAGCTGATACGCCGATTGGCCGGAGAGAACGCATTTGAAAACGTGGAAAAGCTCTGCACGCTGTGCAGCGATCTTGCTGCAAGCCCGCGCTTTGAGATCGTCATCCATATGCAAAGCGGCGACGGGCCGGAGGTCGTTTTGTCCCCGAAGCAGGTGCTGTTCGCGGCGGCCATCGGCGCGGAGATCGATTTTGACCTGCACTGCGATCCGTGAATGCCGCCGGAACAGCCGGTATTCAAGAAGAAAAGTTAGATCCTGTCCACAGCAGAAGTCATTAAAAAGGAGACACAATAAAACAAAGAACTGGGAGGAAACGATATGAAAGCACGCTATCCATCATACATGAAGCACAGCCGTATCTGGAAGTTCATCCTTCTCGGACTCCTAATCGTAATATTGGTACCCTTTGGTCTCTTTGCCTTTGGCAATTACATGACGACCTACTATAACAGGATGGATTATCCGTGGCGCCATCCGGATACTGTCTGGCGCAGCGAAGCGCCGCGCGCAGAGATCGCTGTAGATGGCGATAAAAGAGCGACCTTGCATTTGGAAGTGGATGGTGAAATGCGGCCATTTACATTTCACCGGAAGGGTAGAGGCGTGTATATATATCGTGCAGAGACCGCAGGAGAAGATTCAGAGAC
>ULXK01031469.1_pt1 | contig 27926 bp, 28 predicted proteins | sample 1961201 | NCBI WGS metagenome assembly ULXK01 (sample SAMEA4835836, study PRJEB28245) | human gut metagenome | biome: gut microbiome; material: fecal sample | place: Denmark | collected 2008
AGACATTTTATTGGATGCGGACATTTGCGCTTATTGCAGTTGTGATGGCACATGCTAATTATTTGCAAACTGATTCACAGTTTCTAAATCGTTTGATTGCTTCATTTTCAGATTGCGGTGTTGCAGTTTTTTTCTTTGCTTCTGGTGCATATTGGAGATGGAGACCGCATGCAATGATCTTGAAGCATATTGCTAAATTGTTGCCACCCTGGATAATTCTTGGATCGCTGGTGTATTCGGTTAGTGTTGCACAAGATGGTTTTTCGCTTACTTGCTGGCTCTTTTGGCTCGTGGGGAAGAACACGTATCTTTGGTATTTGACGATTTACATCATTGTGCAAATTATGTTTTCGACTCTTAGAATAGAATGCAAGGGTAGCATAATAATATGCATCTTTATCACTGTCTCATCCCGGATTTTGACAGCTTGTTTCGGAATATCAGGATATCAGGCATTTTTAAATCCGCTGAATTGGATAGGGTTCTTTGCAGCAGGGATTCTTTTCAGACAGAATACAAACGCGCAACGGAAGCAGCCGAAACATTCGCATACTGTTTATCCGATTGTTTTGATTGCTGTAATTATCGTATGTGTATTTCTGGATACGTTGACACCTGAAATGCGCTTGGACTATTGGGCGTATTTTGATTGCTTTACGCAATTTGCTTGGATAGGGATATTGTTTTGTATTTCTCGTACTTTGGTAAGAATTCATGGTTATGAGATTGGAAAAGCGAGTTTACCAATTTATTTGTTACATATTCCTGTGATTGGTTTTATGACAAGTCATATGATAACGGGAGTTCTGTTGACGATGTTGATGTCTATAGTTGTTATTTGTGTACTGTATTGTTGTCTCTTAGCTGCAAAGAAGATTGCTTCTATGTTCAATCTGGAGAAATTGTTTGCTACTGTGATAAGGTTTTGACTATGTAAGGTATACAGTAATACTTATAAATTTTGAAATATGGAGGTGTACTTATGCTTAAAAACAAGGACGAGAAAGATGCTATGTTTGACCGATTTCTGAAGCTTATTACCTTCTGCTGTGCGATTGTGGTTATTGGAAAGATTTTGAATGTGGTTATCGTTAATAAAGTATTGTTAGATTTTGTTATGTTTTTAATTGTAACATATTTTACTTGTTGTGTGGCATTTATAATGAAAAAAATACCAGTTACAAATTATATCTTCAATGTAATAGAAAGTAGAGCGCAATTGTATAAATTTCAATGAAATAAGTTGATCAAGAAGTACCAATTTGTAGGTCACTATAATTCTTTTAGTTGAGGTGGAGGTATGACCTGGGAATCCAATATACATAAGTCACGTTGGGGATAATTAATATGGATGCAATTTTAAACCAATCTCGTAATCGAATTCCTGAGATTACGCTGCCTCATGTTATAGGAGCATGTTAGTATTTAATTTTCTCAAAAATAGAATACAAAGTTCAGATACAATAGAAGAGAGGTATGGAAAATGTCTTTATTTACAGGAAAAACTTTAATGATAACCGGAGGAACTGGTTCTTTCGGCAAAGTGGTACTTAACCGTTTCTTACAGTCTGACATCGGAGAAATCCGCATCTTCTCTCGTGACGAGAAGAAGCAAGACGATATGCGCCACGATTTTCAAGCTAAGATGTCTGCTGTGGCGGATAAAATTAAATTCTATATCGGCGATGTACGTGATATGCAGTCTGTGAGAGCTGCTATGCATGGCGTAGACTACATTTTCCATGCAGCCGCTCTGAAACAGGTTCCCTCCTGTGAGTTTTTTCCTATGGAAGCGGTGCGAACCAATGTCATTGGTACAGATAATGTCCTGACTGCTGCTGTCAAGGAAGGTGTCGAGTGTGTGATCTGTCTGTCTACGGATAAAGCTGCGTATCCCATAAATTCCATGGGTATGACCAAAGCTATAGAGGAAAAGGTGGCCATTGCGAAATCCAGAGTGTCCGGTAAAACTAAGATTTGCTGCACTCGCTATGGTAATGTTATGTGTAGCCGTGGTTCTGTTATTCCACTTTGGATTGATCAAATCAAGGCGGGCAACCCGATTACCGTGACAGAACCGAATATGACCAGATTTATTATGAGCTTGGAAGAAGCAGTTGATCTGGTACTCTTTGCTTTTGAGCATGGTGAAAACGGAGATCTTCTTATTAAGAAAGCACCGGCTTGTACTATCCAGACACAGGCAGAGGCAGTGTGTGAACTATTTGGCGGTAAGAAAGAGGATATCAAGGTCATCGGTATTCGTCATGGGGAGAAAATGTATGAGACCCTGTTAACCAACGAAGAATGTGCTAAAGCTGTGGATATGGGGGGATTCTATCGTGTTCCAGCGGATAACCGTGGATTGAATTACGATAAGTATTTCAAGGATGGCGATGAGGCGAGAAACACTTTGATTGAGTTCAATAGTAACAATACCCATAGACTGAATTTGCAGGAGACTATTGACACCATTTCTAAGTTGGAATACATTCAAGACAGATTAGCAGAGGACAAGGATAGTGTACAATTATAATAGAGGGTATGCTAACACAGTGGAGGACAGATTGAAGGAAATAGGGTATTATCCTTACCCTTTTATAAAAAAACCTTAAAACGTAAAGGGCCAAAAATTGCAGCTATTTTAGATTTTCTGCTGCCAGTTGAAACCTGCTTTTGGGTGGTTCATTTTGCGTATGCGTTTGTTAATAAAAGAAGATTTAAGTGATTGTAAGAAATTGTGTTTGATTTTCTAAAATGTACTAAGCCACATAATAAAAATAATATTAATAAGTCCAAGGAAAGGAAAGAGAAATACAATTGAATATATTGATTACTGGCGCAAGGGGAATGGTGGGAACCGCCCTTTGCGACAACCTAAGAAATATCCGTGATAACAAAAACAGAACCAGGCCCAACCTCCATGTTGAAGAAATTTATGAGTATGATTTAGACTCTACACTGGAGGAGTTGGAAGAATATTGCCAAAAGGCTGACTTTGTATTCAACCTCGCCGGTGTGAATCGCCCAGAGAACCCAGAAGATTTTATGAAGGGTAACTTTGGCTTTGCCTCTGACCTGCTGATTAATTTGAAAAAGCATAATAACAAAGCAGCTATCATGCTTTCTTCTTCTATTCAGGCTATTCTTGCTGGACGCTTCGAAAATAGTGAATACGGCAGAAGTAAGAATGCGGGGGAGGAACTGTTCTTTAATTATGCCAAAGAAACCGGTGCAAAGGTGGCAGTCTATCGCTTCCCGAATCTGATGGGGCATAGTCGTCCCAAATATAATTCGGCGGTGTCTACATTTTGTTGGGCAGTGGCCAATGATGAGAAATTTATAGTAAACGACCGGAATACAGAATTAGAACTTCTCTATATTGATGATCTGGTAGATGGTATGCTTGACCTTCTTGAGGGAAAAGAGCAGCATTGCGAGTTTGACGGTGTGGAGACGATTCTGGATGCCAATGGACGTTTTTGTTGTGTGCCAATAACACATAAGGTTACGTTGGGAGAGATTGTTGATCTGTTGATGCAGTTTAAGGAGCAGCCTAAGACGTTACTGATGCCCAAAATGCCGGTTGGAAGTTTTGCAAAGAAACTGTACAGCCTGTATATGACCTACCTACCGGTAGAAAAGTTTAAATATGAGCTAAAAATGAACTGTGACGCTCGAGGAAGCTTTACTGAACTGCTACATACAGCAGACTGCGGCCAGGTCAGCATTAATATCAGCAAACCGGGAATCACGAAAGGACAGCACTGGCACAACTCCAAATGGGAGCTGTTTATCGTAGTGGCAGGCCATGGGCTGATTCAGGAGCGGAATATCCATACAGGTGAAAAAGTGGAGTTTGAAGTTAGCGGCGATAAGATTGAAGCAGTCCACATGATCCCAGGCTGGACGCATAACATTATCAATTTGTCCGATAAGGAGAATCTGGTAACCGTGATGACTTGTAATGAAATATTTAATCCAGAAAAACCAGACACATTTTATGAGCCAGTGTAGAGGGAGAAAGAAAACGATGAGTGAAAAATTTGCCGTAAAGACCGATTATTCGGATATTCATTTTAGAGATAATGGAAAGCTAAAACTTCTTATTATTGTAGGCACTCGTCCGGAAATTATCCGTCTTGCCGCGGTAATTGTTAAGTGCCGTAAATATTTTGACGTAATACTGGCTCATACCGGGCAGAATTATGATTATAATCTGAATGGGATTTTCTTTGAGAATCTGAAGATTGAAAATCCGGAAGTTTATATGGATGCCGTTGGGGACGATCTCGGTGCGACCATTGGCAATATCATTAACTGCTCCTACAAACTGATGAACCAGATTAAGCCGGAGGCGCTCTTGATATTGGGCGACACCAATTCTTGCCTGTCAGCGATTGCAGCAAAGCGCCTGCATATCCCAATCTTTCATATGGAAGCAGGAAACCGCTGTAAAGATGAATGTCTGCCGGAGGAAACAAACCGCCGGATCGTGGACATTATTTCCGATGTGAACTTGGCTTACAGCGAACACGCTCGTAAATATTTACATGAGTGCGGACTGCCGAAGGAGCGTGTCTATGTGACCGGTTCGCCGATGGCGGAGGTACTGCGTCAGAACCTGCCGGAGATTGAAAAGTCAGATATTTTGGAAAAATTGGGACTGGAACCGCAGAAGTATATTTTACTTTCTGCGCATAGAGAAGAAAACATTGACACAGAGAAGAACTTCCTTTCTTTGTTTACAGCAATTAATAAGATGGCAGAGAAATACGATATGCCGATACTATATTCTTGTCATCCCCGTTCAAGAAACCGTATTGATGCTACAGGGTTTCAATTGGACAAGCGTGTGATACAGCATGAGCCCCTTGGATTTCATGACTATAACCATCTGCAGATGAATGCTTTTGCTGTTGTTTCAGACTCAGGTACACTGCCGGAGGAGAGCAGCTTCTTTACAAGTATAGGGCACCCCATACCGGCTGTGTGTATCCGTACCTCAACAGAGCGTCCTGAAGCTTTGGATAAGGCTTGCTTTGTGTTAGCGGGTATTGATGAAAGATCGTTACTTCAGGCAGTGGACACTGCTGTGCAGATGCAGTTGGACTGTGATTATGGTATCCCAGTGCCGGATTATGTGGAGGAAAATGTCAGTACAAAAGTAGTTAAGATTATCCAAAGTTACACAGGGGTGGTAAATAAGATGGTTTGGAGAGTCATAGATTAGAAGATTATTATTATGCGGAGAAGTATTATTAATCTTAAGGCTTGAGCAATATAGGAGGTGCCATGTACCATATCCACAAATACTCATACCGTTTTCTATTCCTTCTCTCCATTGCTGTCATTCTATATGCCACATTGTATCGCGAGGCCGGGCAGGGAGACATAGAACTTCGCCTTTTCTGGACCATAAAACGCGCCTGGAGTGAACATTCGGGCTATTATTGGTATTTGATTTTAGGAAATATTGCACTGTTTATGCCTTTTGGATTTTTTCTAACTGCCATCCTCCAAAAGCCGGACTGGAAGAAAGCAGCCATGATGGGATTTGTTTTTTCAGCGGCCATCGAGGTGTTCCAGGTCCTTTTGGATAGAGGATTAGGCGAGTTTGATGATGTGCTTCACAATACATGGGGGAGCTTGATGGGATATTGTGCAGCAGTGATACTGGGATATTTGTTCGGGCAGCAGAAAGAGCGGTATGAAGGAAAGGTAAAAGGAGCCGGTCTGTTCTTTGGTATGACAATATCAATGTTTACCATTCTAATATTGTACAACAGGCCTGACTGGAGCGTGCGTTTGTGGAGGAGGTAATCATTATGTCTGCTAAGGAGGCTCTTATACCCGTCTTACTAACAGCGCTTCTACCCGTCCTACCAAAAAACACTTGACAAATCCCACAATAATTATTATGCTTGATAATTATAAATCAAAGCAAATAAACCAAACATGCAAATCATGCAAACAAAGCAATCCAATCAAACACAACGGTTATGAAGAAGAGGAGTACATCATATAAACCATCAGAGAGGGCGGTCCACTGGCTGAAAGGCGGCCCGGGCAGAGTATGATAGAAGGTAGCTTCTGAACTGGAGCGGTGAAGGATAAAACTGAGAGACTGGCAGGCGGATATTTCCGTATTGCCGCCATGTAAAGTTTCCTTCTGTGTAGCTGCTTCCGACCGGCCTGCGTTAAAGGCCTAATGAGACTGCCGGACATCCGGCAAAACAAAGGTGGTACCGCGGACACTCCGCCCTTTGCCTTCCCTTAACCGGGATTGGCGAAGGGCTTTTTATTTTCAGGCAAACAGGGTCTGTCTGCCGGCAGCCATTTTTCTGTAATTAACCAAACCGTTAATGAGTCCATCAACAAAAACATTAACAGACCCATTAACAAAACCATTAACCTAAACAAATTATTTACTATAATTACAAAAATTAATTATCAAGACTCATTATTAAAACCCATTATTAAGACCAATTACAAAGACCCATTACAAAAACCATCTACAAAAAAGGAGAACAAACCATGAAGGAACTGGAGAAAACCTACAACCCGGCGGACATCGAAGACCGCCTGTACCAGAAGTGGCTGGACGGAAAGTATTTCCACGCAGAGGTAAACCGCAGTAAGAAACCATTTACCATCGTGATGCCGCCGCCAAACATCACAGGCCAGCTGCACATGGGCCATGCCCTGGACAATACCATGCAGGATATTCTGATCCGCTATAAGAGGATGCAGGGCTACGAGGCGCTGTGGCAGCCGGGTACGGACCATGCTGCCATTGCCACCGAGGTCAAGGTTATTGACAAGCTTAAGAAGGAAGGCGTTGACAAAGCAGACCTGGGACGGGACGGTTTCCTTAAGGAGTGCTGGAAGTGGAGAGATGAGTACGGCACCAGAATCGTGAATCAGCTTTATAAACTGGGTTCATCTGCTGACTGGGACAGGGAGCGTTTTACCATGGACCATGGCTGCTCTGATGCAGTTCTGGAGGTCTTTGTCAAGCTGTACGAGAAAGGCTACATCTATAAGGGGTCCAGAATCATCAACTGGTGTCCTGTATGCCAGACCTCTATCTCTGATGCAGAGGTGGAGCATGTGGAGCAGAACGGCTTTTTCTGGCACATCAATTATCCCGTAGTGGGAGAGCCTGGCCGTTTTGTGGAGATAGCCACCACAAGGCCGGAAACCATGCTGGGAGACACCGCGGTTGCAGTGAACCCGGAGGATGAGCGCTATCAGGACATCGTGGGCAAGATGCTTAAGCTGCCTCTGACAGACAGGGAGATTCCTGTTATCGCCGACCCGTATGTGGACAAGGAATTTGGAACAGGCTGCGTGAAAATTACCCCGGCCCACGACCCCAACGATTTTGAGGTGGGCAAGCGTCACAACCTGGAAGAAATCATTATCTTAAACGACGATGCCACAGTAAATGTTCCGGGACCGTATTTTGGTATGGACCGCTACGAGGCCAGGAAGGCCATTGTGGCTGATTTGGAAGCTCAGGGCCTGTTGGTCAAGGTGGTTCCACACTCCCACAACGTAGGAACCCATGACCGCTGCAAGACCACGGTAGAGCCCATGGTGAAGCAGCAGTGGTTTGTAAAGATGGAGGAGATGGCTAAGCCGGCCATTGAGGCCCTTAAGAACGGCAGCCTTACCTTTGTTCCGGAGAGCTTTGGAAAGACATATCTCCACTGGCTGGAAGGTATCCGCGACTGGTGTATCTCCAGACAGCTGTGGTGGGGACACAGGATACCTGCCTATTACTGTCAGGAATGCGGAGAAATCGTGGTTTCCAAGGAAGCTCCCCACGCCTGCCCTAAGTGCGGCTGCACTTCATTAAAACAGGATGAGGATACCCTGGATACCTGGTTCTCATCCGCTCTCTGGCCCTTCTCCACCCTGGGCTGGCCTGAAAAGACAGAGGATCTGGATTATTTCTATCCCACAGATGTTCTGGTGACAGGATATGATATTATTTTCTTCTGGGTTATCCGTATGGTGTTCTCCGGCCTGGAGCAGACCGGAAAGCTTCCGTTCCACACCGTGCTGATACACGGACTGGTAAGAGACTCCGAAGGACGGAAAATGAGCAAGTCCCTGGGCAACGGCATCGATCCCCTGGAGGTCATCGACAAGTACGGCGCAGACGCCCTGCGCATGACCCTGATTACGGGCAATGCTCCCGGCAATGATATGCGCTTCTATTGGGAGCGTGTGGAGAACAGCCGTAACTTTGCCAATAAGGTCTGGAATGCATCCCGATTCATTATGATGAACATTGAGAAGGCTGCCCAGTCCGGCGAGGTGGCTTTGGACCGCCTTACCATGGCTGACAAATGGATTGTGTCCAAGGTAAACACCCTTACCAGGGAAGTGACGGAGAACCTGGATAAATACGAGTTGGGAATCGCCCTTCAGAAGGTTTATGATTTTATTTGGGAAGAATTTTGCGATTGGTATATTGAAATGGTGAAGCCAAGGCTGTACAATGAAGAGGACGATACAAAGGCGGCCGCTATCTGGACGCTTAAGCATGTGCTGATTCAGGCGCTGAAACTGCTTCATCCCTTTATGCCGTTTATATCAGAAGAAATTTTCTGCAATCTCCAGGAGGAAGAGGAGACCATCATGGTTTCCCAGTGGCCGGTTTACAGGGATGACTGGAATTTTGCAAAGGAAGAACAGTCCACAGAGACCATCAAGGAGGCTGTAAGAGCTATCCGTGGCGTGCGTTCATCCATGAACGTTCCTCCCAGCAAGAAGGCAACTGTTTATGTGGTATCGGAGGACGCAGGGCTGCTGCAGATATTTGAGCACAGCAAACGCTTCTTTGCAGCTTTGGGCTATGCGGGCGAGGTGATTCTCCAGGAGAATAAGGAAGGAATTGCAGACGATGCTGTATCCGCAGTGATTCACAAGGCAGTGATTTATATGCCATTTGCAGATCTGGTGGATATTGAGAAGGAGATAGAGCGGTTAAGGGGCGAAGAAAAACGTCTGGCAGGAGAGCTGGCCCGTTCCAGAGGTATGCTGGGCAATGAGAAGTTTGTAAACAGGGCGCCCGAAGCAAAGATTGCCGAGGAGCGCGCAAAGCTTGAAAAATATGAGCAGATGATGGAGCAGGTGAAGATACGTCTGGCACAGCTTCAGTGATGAACCCGGAGAAGGATTAGGGCGGTGGGGGCAGGCGGAAAGCCAGATACACCGGAGTAAACCGTATACACCGCGGCAGACCAGATACAGGGATAGAGAGGGAGAGCATAGCATGAATCAATCATCAGGAAATAAGCCGGTTATCCATGTCAGGATGTTCGGCGGTTTCACCATCACAATGGATGAAAAGGCCATGTGCGACAGCGATAACCGGTCCAGGAAAGCCTGGAGCCTGCTGAGCTATCTGATAATCAAACGCAGGGGAGATGTGAGCATCAATGAGCTGTTCCATGCCATCTGGCAGGACGGTGTTCAGGATAATCCTTACGGCGCCCTTAAAACCCTGGTTTTTCGGGTTAGGAAGATGCTGGAGGCCGCCGGTTTCCCGTCCCAGGATTTGATTCTGAGCCAGAAGGGGGCCTACATGTGGAACCCGGCCTGGGAAACAGAGGTGGACACGGACCGGTTTGAGAGTCTGTGCCGGAGAATCCTGGACCCGGAATTGGATGGAAAGAATATGTGGGAGGCCTGCCTGGAGGCATTTGAACTCTACAGGGGCATTTTTCTGCCCAGGTCAGCTGAGGAGAGCTGGGTAGGTCCCATGGCTGCCTATTACCACACATTATACCAGAAGCTGGTTGTTTATATGGCGGAAAAACTGATCCGGGATAAGGAGTATGCACAGGTGGAGGAAATCTGCCAGAGGGCTATCGGTATTGACCGGTTTGCCGAGGATTTCCACTATTACCGGATTTATGCTGCGTATGGACAGGGGGAACAGGAGACTGCCCTGAAGCGGTATAAGGATACCACGGATATGTTCTACCGGGAACGTCTGATGACGCCCTCAGAGCATTTTAAGGAATTATACAAGGTTATCAGTAACAGCGAGCAGGAGGTAGTGACCGACCTGGATGTGATTCAGGAGAATCTGGGCACAGGCGGCGCCGGAGAAGGTCATGGCGCGTACCAGTGTGAATATGCGGTGTTCAAGCGTCTGGTACAGCTGGAGCGCAGAGGCGTGGAGCGCAGCGGTGATTCCGTGTACCTTTGTCTTTTGACTGTGGGAGACAGGAAGGGACGCACCCTGAAACCGGAGATCCAGGCAAGAGCCATGGAACGCCTGAGGGCGTCCATTCAGAAATCCCTTCGTTCCAGCGACGTTTACGCGCGTTACAGTGTCAGCCAGTTCATCCTGCTTCTGTCCTCCGCCACCTTTGAGAACAGCGAGATGGTCATGGACCGGATTCTGTCCGTTTTCAATAAATCGTATGTGCGCAAGGATGTGGCGGTGAATTACAGCCTTGACGTGCTGAAACCCTGATTATCAGAACCTTTATGACAGCAAGGCAGTTGTTTTTAACTGCTTCACATTCATTACATACAGCGAGGTCAGACTATGAAGATAAAAAATGCGCTTTTGCTGCTGCTGACAGCCTCCATATGGGGGGTGGCCTTTGTGGCGCAGAGCGTTGGAATGGATTACGTGGGCCCACTTACATTTAACTGCGTCAGATGCCTTATGGGTGGTGTCGTCCTTCTTCCCTGCATATGGTTTTTTGACAGGAAGAATAAAAGGAAGGAACTGGTTCCTGTTATACCCGGAGCCAGGAAGACCCTGATTATGGGAGGAATCTGCTGCGGCGTGGCCCTTTGCCTGGCCAGCAATTTCCAGCAGTTTGGAATCCAGTACACCACAGTGGGAAAGGCAGGGTTCATAACCGCCTGCTACATTGTCATTGTCCCTGTACTTGGTCTTTTATTAGGTAAGAAATGCAGCCCTGTGGTTGCCGGGGCAGTAGTTCTGTCACTGGCGGGTCTTTACATGCTGTGCATGAAGGGCGGGGAACTGTCGGTGAACAAAGGGGATCTTCTCATGCTGGTATGCGCATTTCTTTTTGCTGTGCATATCATGATTATTGACTTCTTTTCCCCTGTTGTGGACGGGGTAAAGATGTCCTGTATCCAGTTTTTTGTCAGCGGCATCCTCTCAGGAGCAGCCATGCTGATTTATGAAACGCCTGAATGGAGCCAGATTATAGCCGCATGGGCGCCGGTTCTCTATGCGGGCATCATGTCCTGCGGAGTGGCTTATACCCTGCAGATTGTGGGACAGAAGGGGATGAATCCAACGGTGGCTTCCCTGATTCTGAGCCTGGAATCCAGTATTTCAGTTCTGGCCGGATGGGTGATTTTAGGGCAAAGGCTTTCTTCCAAGGAAGTACTGGGCTGCGCCCTCATGTTTGGCGCCATCATACTGGCGCAGATTCCGGTGGGACGCCGCAGGGAAGCCTCTCTGAATACGGAGGGAAACTAGAGGGCCCGGTGCAGAAGGAAAACGGTGTTACAGAAGGCAGCCGGTGTTACAGAAGGCAGTCAATCAGAAACCAGTCAATCAGAAACCAGCCAATCATGCAGAAACCGGCAAAGGGGATTTCTGTCGCATCCTGGCGAAGGGCGGCGAGAATATCCGGTTGCCAATTGAATAAAATTAGGTTAAGATTATAAAAGCCTGTCCGGCAGACAGGCTTTTAAGAAAGAATGGATTTTAGTTATGGGACAAGCAGAGGAGTATTTGGACCGCATTCCCATGTGGACCAGGAAAAAGAATTCATTGGAGGACGTCAGGCGGTTTCTGGATTATCTGGGAAACCCCGACCGGGACAGGCCGGCGATTCATGTGGCAGGGACCAATGGAAAGGGTTCTGTGTGCGCATTTCTCACCTCTATTTTAGGTGAGGCCGGTTACAGCACCGGCACCTTTATCTCACCACATCTGGTGGAGGTGCGTGAACGTTTCCTGATTAATGGGGAAATGGTGGATCAGGAAAGCTTTGAAGGGGCTTTTGAGACTGTCCTTAAGGCCAGCAGAAAGCTTGCGGACCAGGGACTCTGCCATCCCACTTTTTTTGAATTCCTGTTTTATATGGCCATGGTCCTGTTCAGAATGCATGATGTGGATGTGATGATTCTGGAAACAGGCATGGGCGGCAGGCTGGATACCACCAATGTGCTGGAACGGCCGGCAGCCTGTGTGATTACCTCCATCAGCATGGACCATACCAGGTATCTGGGCGATACCCTGGCCAAGATTGCAGGGGAAAAGGCCGGCATTATTAAGACCGGTGTTCCGCTTATTTTTGACGACGGGCAGCCGGAGGTCTCCACCATACTGGAGGGATTTGCTTTCCGCAAGGGTGCTGCCAGATATCCGGTGGGCCGGGATGATTTTTATGTGGAGGAGATAGGCGAAAAGGGCCTGTCCATTAATGCCAGGATGAAGGACGGCAGATGCCTGGAGCTGGAGATTCCCTTTGAAGCTTTTTACCAGGCGGAGAACGCCATGCTGGCTGTGCGCACCCTGGACGTCCTGCGCTATCCCGGAGAATGTCCCAGGACAGGATGCCGGATGCCGGGACACGGTCCCTGCATCTGCCCGGACGGAAAGGAATGGGGAATATCGGACCAGCACATTATAAAGGGCCTGAAAAATACATTCTGGCCCGGCCGTATGGAGCAGGTGAGGCCGGGAATCTACCTGGACGGCGCCCATAATCCCGGCGGTATCGAGGCGTTCATACAGACAGCCGGAGAAATTTCGGACAGACAGGGAAAGAAGCCGTGGCTGCTGTTTGCAGCTGTTTCGGATAAGGACTATGAGCGTATGGCAGAACAGCTGTGCAGAGAGATGATATGGGAAGCAGTGGGCGTGGTTCATATGAACAGTGACAGAGGACTGGCGGCTGAAGAGCTGGCCAGGGTATTCAGAACCTATACGTCCAGACCTGTTTACTCATACGGAGACACAAAGAGCGCGGTTGAGGATATGGCTGAAAAGAGCCGGGAGGGACTGCTGTTCTGCGCCGGATCCCTGTATCTCATCGGTGAGATTAAGGCTGTACTGGAGCAGAAGTCCTGAGCAGTCCTGATAAGATAGGAGTGATATACATGATTGATTTTGAAGAGGAGATTGAGCGTTTTAAACCAAGCCTGGATGTGGAAGAGGTGGAGGACGCCATTGTTAAGAGCGATTTGACGGATATGACGGACATCATGATGGAACTGATAAAAGAAAGAGGCGAGCGGGACCTGTGAATACAGACTATGCAAGAAAGAACCAGCAGATAGCCAACAGCTTCTACAACCTGGGCCTGGAAAAGGCCAGGATACGGGATCTGTCCGGCGCGGCCCAGTGCCTGAAGAAGAGCCTGCATTTTAATAAGTATCAGACAGATGCCAGGAATCTGCTGGGACTGATATACTATGAGAACGGTGAAGTGGCAGATGCCCTGGTACAGTGGGTCATCAGCCTGAACCTGCAGCCGGAGGATAATCTGGCGGACCATTATCTGGATGAGATTCAGAGGAAGCCGGGACAGCTGGAGATAGAGAGCCAGAATGTGAAAACATTTAACCAGGCGCTCTGGCACGCCCAAAACGGCAGCGATGATTTGGCCATTCTCCAGCTGGCCAGAGTGGTGGAGTCAAACCCTCATTTTGTGAAGGCCCATCTGCTCCTGGCCCTGTTATATATGGCCAGGGAGGACTTTAATAAGGCCGGGCGCTGCCTGTACAAGATTCTCCAGATTGACAAGAGCAACCAGAAGGCCCTGTACTATATGTCCATTGTAAAACAGAATACAGGCAGGGCTGACGCGGAGAAGCGCAAGATGGTGAAGGCATTTTCCCATCGGAAGATGGAGGATGACGATGTCATCATCCCTAATACTTATAAGGAAAATACAGGTATTTCCACTGTGCTTCACATCATTATAGGACTGGTTCTGGGCATTATGGCATTTTATTTTCTCATTCTGCCGGCCAGGACAAGGGACCTTAACAGCATTCACGATAACAACCTGAAATCCTACATGCAGAAGCTCAACAATGCAAATCAGCAGTACGATATTCTGAAAGCGGATTACGATGAGCTGGATGCCCACACAAAGGAGATTCAGGCCCGTCTGGATGAGCTGACCACAGGAAACACCAGCGTCATTGCCCAGTACCAGGGACTGATTTGGATTCTCCAGGATTACAGGAGCGGTGATTTGGTGGCAGCGGCCAAGGCATTTGCAGGAGCAGGCTTTGATTTGATTGAGGACGAAAACATACAGGCTATTGTGGAAAATATCCGTCAGGATATGACGGCGAATATCTACCAGAGTCTGGTGGACCGGGGACTTCAGCTGTGGAACGCAGGCAATAAGACAGAGGCCATGGACTATTTCCAGGCCAGTCTGACTATAAAGCCGGATAATCCGGAAGCCTTGTTTTATGTGGGGCGTCTGTACCAGGATGCCGGCGACACGGACAATGCCAATTCCATGTTTGACAAAGTGGTCAATGAATTCCCGGATTCCGAATATGTGGACCGGGCAAAGAATGCCAGGGGTTATTAATTTAAACGGTTTTTCAGGAAAGATACTACAGAAGATAAGAAACATGTCTTTTGTGGTATCTTTTTTTGTATTTTATAGGCACTGAGAAAGGAGTATGGAGGGATGGAACAGACAACGTTTACGTATGAGGCCAGGGAGCAGATGCTGGTGATTCACCTTCCGGGAGAGCTGGACCACCATAACTGCAGGAACCTGAAACGGGATACGGACCTGCTTTTGGCGGAGAATTACATCAATCGGATTGTATTTGATTTTACACACACATCATTTATGGATTCATCCGGCATCGGGGTACTTTTAAACCGTTATAAGCAGATGGCAGCCAGCCGGGGAACCGTGGCCTATTACGGGGCAGGACCCCAGGTCAGGCGGATACTGGAGATGGGCGGGGTAAGCCGCCTAATCAAAGGATATGAAGACAGGGAATCAGCAATAAAGGGATGAAAAAGATGGAGGATAAGAAGATGGAGACAAACAGAGAACACATGAGGCTGGAAATGGAGAGCCTTTCCCGGAATGAGGAGTTTGCCAGGGTGGTGACCGCCGTGTTCATGAGCAGGCTGGACCCCACCCTGGAGGAGGTGGACGATGTGAAGACAGCCGTATCCGAGGCAGTAACCAATGCAGTCATACATGGCTACAGGGGAGACCGGGGAACCATATATCTGGACCTGACCGCAGATATGGAGGAACGGACCCTGACCGTGGCGGTGAAGGACTGCGGTGTGGGTATAGCGGATGTGAAACAGGCTATGGAGCCTATGTTTACCACGGATCCCGAGGGTGAGCGCTCCGGCATGGGCTTTTCCTTCATGGAGGCCTTTATGGACCAGGTAGAGGTGGAGTCCGAACTAAATCATGGCACATTGGTGACAATGAAGAAATCCATCGGCAGGTGACGGCGATGGATGAGACCATGAAATTAATCAATATGGCTCACGAAGGGGATAAAGCGGCGAGAGACCAGCTGGTCATGGACAATGTGGGACTTATATGGAGCATTGTAAGGCGGTTCTCAGGCCGGGGATATGAGATGGAGGATCTGTTCCAGATTGGAAGCATCGGACTGATTAAGGCCATTGACAAATTTGACACTGGATTTGACGTGAAATTTTCCACCTATGCAGTGCCCATGATTACAGGAGAAATCAAACGATTTCTCAGGGATGACGGTATGATCAAGGTCAGCCGCTCCATCAAGGAACTGGGGGTTAAGGTCAGGGCCGCCAGGGAGGAAATGACATACGCTTTGGGAAGGGAACCTACCATTGAGGAGATTGCAGGCAGGTTAGGAACCAGCCGTGAGGAAGTGGCGGCGTCCCTGGAAGCGGCGGCAGAGGTGGAGTCGTTATACCGTCCGGCGGACAGCGGGGATGAAAATTCCACTTATCTCATGGACCGCCTGGCCCAGGACAACAATGACCATGAGGATTTGTTAAACCGAATGGTTTTAAAGGATTTGATGGAGGGACTTGAGGAAGAGCAGAGAGAAATCATTCTGCGCAGATATTTTTACAATGAGACTCAGACCCAGATTGCCGGCGAGCTGGGCATTTCCCAGGTACAGGTGTCTAGGCTGGAAAAACGTATATTGAAAGAAATGAGGAAAAAACTGTAAACAAAAGTCTTATGGTATAAAAAGTTCCATGGAAGTCATACTAGATACCAGAAACCAATTAACTTTTCTTAAAAAGGATGTGATTCTTATGGGTTTTGGTAAACGAGTATGTGAACTGCTTGCAGTCATAGCCTCCCTTCTCCTGATAGGGGCCCTGGTATGGTATCTGTCCTCAGGTTTCGGAGACAGGGGATATGAAAAGGAAGGGACGCTGGTATGGGAGGAGATGGACGGGCCTTCCGTGGAAGAGGAAGTATGTCCGGCCTTTGTGACTGACCCTGTGTCCATGATGTACGGACAGCAGGAAATCCAAAGGAGCGGAAGAGGTCTATGAACCATACAGTCTATTTAAAACTAAGTCAAATCACGGAGCTGACCCACAAGGACGTTGTCCTAAAGGACGTGGCCCAGGTTTACTGCGACGACCAGAATGTGATGAATAAATGCAACTCCATGAAGGTCATGACCGTGAAGGTGGACGCCAAGCGGCGCTATATCATGAGTGCCCTGGATGTAATCAACAAGTTAAAACAGCTGGACTCCACCATTGATGTAAACAACGTGGGGGAGACGGATTTCATTATAGCCTATAAACCGCCTTCCCCGCCTGCTTACATCTGGCAGTGGACCAAGACTGTATTTGTCTGCCTGGTGTGTTTTTTCGGCGCTGCATTTGCCATTATGACCTTTAACAATGATGTCAGCGTCACCGATGTGTTCAGCGAGGTGTTCAGCCTGGTCATGGGCTATGAATCCGGAGGTTTTACTGTGCTGGAGATTAGCTACTCGGTTGGTCTGGCCGTGGGCATCATCGGTTTCTTCAATCATTTCGCAGCCATTAAACTGAATACGGACCCCACGCCGTTAGAGGTGGAAATGCGCCTTTATGAGGACAATATCAGTAAGACCCTGATTGCCAATGACGGCAGAAAGGAGTCCAAAATTGATATTACTTAAAAAATGTCTGCTGGCGTTCTTCGGTCTGTGCGCCGGCGGCATCATTGCAGCCGGCGTATATGCGTTCCTGGCCATTATCGGCGTGTTTGTGCGCCTCATGGGAAAGACAGGCACCAGGAAGCATATTTTTCTGTATGAGACAGTGATTATTCTGGGCGGGGTCCTGGGAAATATACTGGATATTTATGAGTTTCCCATCTATATGGGGCCCTATATCGGCACCCTATTCATATGTGTATTCGGACTGTCGGTCGGGATTTTTGTGGGCTGTCTGGTCATGTCCCTGGCAGAGACGCTAAAGACCCTTCCGGTCATCAGCCGGAGGATTCACCTGGCCGTGGGACTTCAGTATCTGATATTTGCCCTGGCAGCAGGGAAAATGGCGGGGTCCCTGGTATATTTCTGGAATCATATGGCCTCCCTGGGATGATGTGGCCAAAGAGGATGAGCCTAAAGAGGATGTCCCCAAAGAGGAGGAGCCAAAAAGGTTTAGGGCTGTCCGCAGCCGGATTTTGAGAGGAGTAAACGAATGGAGATTGATAAGAAAAAGTATGAGGAGTACGTGAAACAGGTGACTCCCACCCACAGCCTGGCAAAGAATATGGCGGCGGCCTTTCTGGTAGGAGGAATCATCTGTGTGCTGGGACAGTTTGCCTTGAATTTTATGATGAACAACATGGGTATGGACCAGGAGACAGCAGCGGCCTGGACTTTGCTGGAGCTGATTCTTTTAAGTATCCTGCTGACCGGATTTAATATCTATCCAAAGATTGTGAAGTTCGGGGGAGCAGGCGCCCTGGTGCCGATAACAGGATTTGCCAATTCCGTGGTGGCGCCGGCCATTGAGTTTCACGCGGAGGGCGAGGTGTTCGGTGTTGGCTGTAAGATATTTACCATTGCCGGGCCGGTGATTTTGTACGGGGTTTTGACCAGCTGGGTGTTGGGGCTGATTTACTGGGTTGGCAGATGGATGGGGATTTTTTAAGCGGGTATGGACTGGGAAACATTTCCTGGTCCATCTTTTTCGTTTGGAAACATATAGTTGACATTTTATGGTTTTTTTGATATCTTATAGTGGTTAGTTTTAACTAACAAAAAATAAAGGAGAATGCGCATTGAAGTACATATGGATTAATCCGGTGGCAGAGAACATGTACACCAGGGAGGCATTGGGGTGTTTTCTGAAAAAGCACGGACTGATACAGGTTCGGTGTAATAAGGACTGGGGAGCTGTTGTTAAGGAGAAATACAAAGCTCAGGTCGGGGCGGGCCCGGATACAGTGGCTGATATGCGGTGCCCTGTGGCAGGCAGGATGGCAGCGGATTATCTGCATAGGCAGGGTGAACACGGCTCTGGAGACCCAATCCGGGGGAAACAAGGTCCTAGCCTTGTAATACCGGATATTGAGCCGATTCTGATTCATTGTGCCAGGGAAATCAGCGGGAGAAGGGATTTATGTGACGGACAGAAACTGATCACCACGCCCTGCCAGGCCCTGGCAGATGCAGGCAATGCATTAAAACTTAAGGACACCAGGTTTCTGACATGGAACGGACTTTTACAGGAATTGGGGGATACGGTTGAGGGCGCCTGCGCGGAATATGCTGTACAGGCAGGGGTTAAAACATGCCTGAAATCCAGTCCTATCCCGCCCGGATTTTTCGAAAATCTGGGGATAGACACGGTCAGTTTGACAGGAGAAGAAAACATAAGGGAATACTTTGAGGGGAAATCGTGGAAACAGGTCAGGCTGGTGGAGATGCTCTGCTGTCATATGGGATGCCACAATGGGGATGGAGTGACGACAGATGAGAAGAAGGTTTAAAAGGATAATTGTGCCTGTGATAGGGATAGGGGCGGTTCTGCTTATATGGTATGGGGTCTGCCGGGCGGAGCTGTTTAGCGCCTACGTGCTGCCGCCTCCCTCCAGGGTATTCCAAAGTTTTTACAAGATGGCTGTGAACGGCGAACTGTGGAAGGATATCTCCATCAGTCTTCTCAGGGTCCTAAAGGGATTCTCCATTGCATTTGCGCTGGCCTTTGGACTGGGGATGATACGGTTCCTGCTGCCGGGAACCGCTAAATATTATGAGTATATGGTGCAGTTTTTCAGGAATGTACCGCCTCTGGCCATGATTCCCCTGCTGATTCTGTGGTGCGGTATTGGGGAGACGACCAAGACGGTCATCATTGTGCTGGCATCTTTTTTTCCCATGTATCTGAATATTGTGAAGGGATTTACGGGGTGTGATAAAAAACTTTTGGAAGTGGGGGAAATGTTCGGATATTGTGCGGGAAGGAAATTCCTGCGGATTGTGCTGCCCTGCGCTGCCGCGGATATACTGGTGGGGATGCGTATTGGCCTGGGATACAGCTGGCGGGCAATTATCGGCGCCGAGATGGTGGCCGCATCCACCGGCCTGGGCCATATGATTCTGTTTGCCCAGCAGATGTCCAGGACGGATAAGGTTATTGTGGGTATCCTGACCATCGGTATGGTGGGATACGTGACGGACCGCCTGTTCGGTCTTGCAATCAGTAAAATGTTGAAAGGATCCTGTGACAATGGCTGGGATTAAATTGATGGACATACACAAACAGTATAAGGTGGAGGGCAGGGATGTTCAGGTGCTGAGAGGTATCAGCCTGGATATACCGGAAGACCGCATTACTGTGATTTTGGGCAGGAGCGGGTGCGGAAAAACCACCCTTCTGCGGCTTACAGGGGGGCTGGAGAAGGCTGACAGCGGAGAGATAGAGTATGAAGCCTCCCACAGGACCGCCTTTGTATTCCAGGAACCCAGACTGATGCCCTGGCTTACGGTCTGGGACAATGTGACCTTTGGGATTAGGAAGAAGGAGAAGAACAGAGAGAATATAAGCGGTATCATCAGTACTGTGGGTTTGGAAGGATTTGAAAAAGCATACCCGTCCCAGCTTTCAGGGGGAATGCAGCAGCGGACAGCCATAGCCAGGGCTCTGGCATACCGGCCTTCCTTCATTATGATGGACGAGCCTTTTGCCGCCCTGGATTATTTCACCAGGGAACAGATGCAGAAAGAGCTTTTGCGGGTTCAGCAGAAACAGCGGTGCAGCATACTGTTTGTGACTCACAGCATAGATGAGGCGCTGCTTTTGGGACACAAGATTGTGGTCATAGAAAACGGACTTGTAAAGACCCAGGTGCAGGTGCCGGAGCTGGCAGAGGAAAGGAACCTGCTGGATGACATGTTCATTTCCCTGAAACGGCGTATTATTGAGAGCCTGAATACAGCAGACTGAAACTGGGAAATGCGGACTTGTGATACGGCGGGGTACATAATAATATACAAAATAAGATACATAGCAGCGATAGATAACTGGATAAATGACAGAATAGCGAGGAGAAACAGAATGAGAAAATTCATAGCATTAGGACTGGCCATGTGCATCGGGGCATCCGCCCTTACAGGATGCGCTAAGACATCATCGGGTAACAAAAATACGGCACCGGCCCCAAAAGGGACAACCGCCGGACAGGCTTCCGTCCCGGATAAATTGACGCTCACCTATGTCACCTCCCCTCTCAATGTGCCCACTATTATTGAGAGGGACCAGAATATATTTGAAGATGCATTTGAGGACATGGGAATTTCCCTGGAGTATGCACAAATCAATTCAGGAGCAGACCAGACACAGGCCCTGGCATCCGGCGACGTACAGATCCTCTATGCGGTGGGAGCCACCTCCGTCATCCTGTCTGCGGCCAACGGGGCGGATATCAGGGTGCTTAACATGTACAGCAGATCCCCGAAGGCATTCTGTATGTATTCCACTGATGACAGCCTGACCACACCGGAGAGTCTTAAGGGAAAGACCATTGCCGGCCCGGCAGGGACAAATCTTCATGAGCTTTTGGCTTCCTATCTTGCAGGGGGCGGCCTGACCATTGATGATGTGGATTATGTGAATATGTCCATTGCAGACGCAAAGGCAGCCCTGGACGGCGGCAGCGTGGACGCGGCCCTCATTGCAGGTGCAGCCGCTTATCAGGCCAAGCAGCAGGGATATCATATGGTGGCTGACGGAGAAGGACTCATAAAAGCCATTATTGCCGTGGCTGTCAGGGAGGATTTTTATGAAAAAAACCAGGATGTGATTGACCGTTTCATGGAAGCCCAGAAGCGTGTTGCCGCATTTATGAAGGATAATCAGGATGAGGTCCTGCAGATTGTGGCAGAGGAGCTGGATTTGGATGAAGAGGCGGTAAGGGAAATGTATGCCTGCTATGATTTTTCCATGGATGTTACCGATGAGGATAAGGCGGGCTTCCAGAAAACAGCTGATTTCATGTTTAAATCAGGCATGATAGAGGAAGAACTGGATGTAAACAATTTGTTTTTGTAAATAGCCTTGATAAGCAGGCTGCCTTTTTGGGTTCTTTTATTTCTGAGTATTTTTCCGGAAACGAGGGATACTGTAATTATTACATCCTGTCACAGGAAGGAGAGTACATGAAATGGGACAAATGAAAGGCAAGGCAAGTATTGAATTTGAACACCCCCCGGTCATCATAAGCGCTGGCTCCGTCGTTGGGAAAAAAGAGGGGGAAGGTCCTCTGGGAAGCCTGTTCGATGAGGTAGAACTGGACGATATGTTTGGTATGGATAATTGGGAACAGGCGGAGAGCACCATGCAGAAGAAAACCGCGGATCTGGTTATTGAAAAGGGCGGCATACGAAAGGGTGACCTGCGCTATCTGTTTGCAGGCGATCTGCTGGGGCAGCTCATAGCCACATCCTTTGGCACTGTGGATTTGGAGATCCCTCTTTTTGGGCTTTACGGGGCCTGCTCCACCATGGGAGAGGCATTGGGATTGGGGGCAATGGCGGTCAACGCAGGATACGCGGACCAGGTTATGTCCATGGCGTCCAGCCATTTTGCCACTGCGGAAAAACAGTTCCGTTTTCCGCTGGCTTATGGGAACCAGCGGCCGCCCTCTGCCACATGGACTGTAACGGGCTGCGGCGCCGTGGTTCTGGCCGGAAACAGGAAGGATGGTATGGCCCGCATCGCAGGCATCACAACGGGACGTATGGTGGACATGGGCGCCAAGGATTCCATGAATATGGGAGCAGCCATGGCTCCGGCAGCATTCCACACCATTGAACAGAACCTGGAGGATTTTCAGGTCAATGAGACCTGGTATGATAAAATCATTACCGGGGATCTGGGAGAGGTGGGAAGGACCATTCTGCTGGAATTTATGAAGAATAAAGGAAGAGACTTAAGCCAGCTTCACATGGACTGCGGTATGGAGATATACGATAAGGAACAGCAGGACACCCATTCAGGCGGAAGCGGGTGCGGCTGTTCCGCTGTCACCCTTTGCTCCTACATCCTCCCCAAGGTACAGGACGGCACATGGAAGCGGGTTTTATTTGTCCCCACAGGTGCCCTGCTGTCCTCGGTCAGCTTCAATGAAGGACAGAGCATACCGGGCATTGCCCATGCAGTCGTCATTGAACATATAGACAGTTAAGGAGGAAATGACATGGACTATTTAAAAGCGTTTATCGTGGGAGGAATCATCTGCGCCCTGGTGCAGATACTGCTGGAAAAAACAAAGATGATGCCGGGGCGGGTCATGGTCACCCTGGTGGTCAGCGGTGCCATACTGGGAGCCATAGGGCTCTATGAGCCCTTTGCCAAATGGGCAGGGGCAGGGGCCACCGTGCCTCTTCTGGGCTTTGGAAACACCCTCTGGAAAGGCGTAAAGGAGGGAATCGGAGAGGACGGGCTTCTGGGTATCTTTAAAGGCGGATTAACGGCCAGTTCCGCGGGAATATGCGGCGCATTGGTATTCGGTTATCTGGCATCCCTTGTGTTTAAGCCGAAGATGAAGTGATGAAAATGAATCTGGTAAGCATATGAATGTAATAAAGGTAACGGCCGTATAAAGGGCGTCGGCAGAATAAAGACGTCAGCAGAATAAGAGCATCAGCAGAATAAAGACGTCAGCAGAATAAGGGCGTCAGCAAAATAAAAAGCAGCAACAAAACAACAAAAAACCGGAACACACATGTCATATGACAACGTGTATTCCGGTTTTTTCATGCTTTTATATCCGCCTGCTAATTCTGTCTGTTATTTCTGCTAATACTGGTTTTTTAAATCAGTTAAATCTAGTTCTAGTAAGGCCGGTTCCCCGGACCAAACCCTTCTGTGGATTCCTGCGGGGACTGGTATCCCGGACCGATAGGTGTCACAGTAGGCCCTGTATTATCGGAATCGCCGGTGTTTGGCGGAATGATAGTGGAAACGTCGGAGTGGATGGTGCAGTAGCCCGGGATGGCAAATACGGAATCGTCCGTGGCTCCCTCCTCGCCCTCCGGCAGCGTCATGCATACCCTGGTAGTCTTAGTGGGGCAGTAGGGAGTGGGGCGCATACCTGACTCCGCGCATACGGTAACCTCCACATGCTTGTCGCAGACTTCCATGGGAGCGGTTCCCTTTGCAAAATATTCGGTATACACTGCATTCCCTCTAGGGTCGTGGTTGCAGACACCGGAGACAGCTCTCTTGCCGGATTTGCGGCAGATTTCCGCGGTCTCAATGCTGTCCGGCACCGCAAATCCCGGGTCTGACAAGCCCTCATGGACCCGGTTCATGATGTTGCGCCAGATGTCCTTGTGGAAGGTGGTGCCGCCGTTATTCACACCGCCGTGCTTAAGCTTCTGGTTGTTGTCACATCCACCCCATATGCCGGCGGTATAATAAGGCGTGTAGCCCACGAACCATACATCGTTGTTGGAGGTGGTGGTGCCGCTCTTGCCGGCCGCAGTCATGCCTGTCAGGGCAGCACGGGTGCTGGTGGAGTTGATGGACACGCCCGGGCGGGTGAATTTGCGGTTGCTCTTCATGGATTCGGACATGGCGTCCGTCAAAAGGAAGGCAGTGGAATCCTTTAACACCTGCTTTGTCTCCGGTTCATTGTCTATGAGTATCTTTCCGTTGTGGTCCAGTATCTTGGTGAAGAATCGTGGTTTTGTGTACACGCCGCCGTTGGCAATGGAGGCGTAGGCCGTGGTCAGCTCCAGATTGGAAACGCCCTTTGTGATGCCGCCCAGGGCAGTGGCTGCTCCCAGGTCGTCCTTTGTAAGGGAGGTAATGCCCATGTTTTCTGCGTACTCCACGCCCAGCTGAGGTGTGACTGTCTCCATAAGGCAGCGCACAGCCACAATGTTCATGGAGTAGATGATGCCGTCCCGGATGCTGGAGTAACCGGTAAAGCCATAGCCGGAATTCCACCAGTTCCTGAAGGTTTTCGTTCCTATGGTATAGGGCGCGTCGTAGTAAACCGTGCCCAGGGTAGCGCCGCATGCGTCCAGGGCAGGCGCAAAAGCAGTGATTACCTTAAAGGCGGAGCCCGGCTGGCGGTATACGTTGCTGGCACGGTTTAAGGTAAGGCTGGCCGTCTTTTCACCGCGGCCGCCGCACAGTGCCTTGACCTCGCCAGTGTGCTGGTCTAAGAGAACAAAGGAAGCCTGGGGCTGTAAAATCAGGTTCTGGCGCTCTCCGATGATCTCATCGCCATCCTTTAAAAGCCATGCCTTATACTGGTCAATGTCGTCCTGGACCGCTTCCTTGGAGGCGTAGAGTCCCTCAAAGGAGGAATCTCCCAGCACGCTCTTGCGGAAGGTGCGCAGGTTTTCTTCTGAATAGTGCTCTGTGGTGCCGTCTGCGTGAGTGATGGAAAGCCTGTACTCCACAGAATACTTGGCAACAGAATAGTTGTCCGGGTTATTAATCTCCTCGTCCACAATGGCCTGCAGGGCCGGATCCTGGGTGGTATAAATCTGAAGTCCGCCGGAGTAAAGAAGATTGCTGGCCTGACTTTCCGTGTAATCCAGCTTATCCATCAGTTCATTGATGACCTGCTCAATGAGTTCGTCCGTAAAATAGCTGTAATGACTGTTAGTCCCCTTGGCAGCTGTATCCACGTTCTGTATCCTGTCGTATACATCATCGGCCAGGGCTTCCTCCTGCTGGGCCTTGGTGATATAACCCTGCTCATACATATACTGGAGTACGATTCTCCGGCGTTCCGCATTGTTTTCGCGTCCTGATATGGGATTGAGTCTGGAGGGATTCTTGGTGATGGATGCAAGCACAGTACACTCGGAGAGGGTCAGGTCGGAAACGTCTTTGTTGAAATAGCGTTTGGCCGCCACCTTTACTCCCAGGGTGTTGTTGCCCAGGTTGATGGTGTTGAGATAGTTGGTGATAATCAGCTTCTTCGTATCTTCCTTGCTCATGCCTGAATTCTTTTCCAGCTGAACGGCAAGGTACTGCTCCTGCAGTTTACGCTCAATCCTGGCTCCCCAGCCGGATTCCATACCTCCGGAGAACACATTGTTCTTGATGAGCTGCTGTGTTATGGTGCTTCCGCCGCCTGCATAGTCGTCGCTGACAATGCCCTTTACGGCTCTGGCAATGGAACGGATGTCGATGCCGTTGTGGCTCCAGAAACGGGAATCCTCAATGGCTACAAATGCGTTGATCAAATCCTTTGGAAGTTCCTCGTAGGTGGCTTCCTCACGGTTGGATCCGCTGGTGACCAAAGTATCCGTCAGGTTTCCGGCAGAGTCGTATACCGCAGTGGCAAAACGGCTGGGCTGAATATTTAGAATATCAACGGAAGGGGCATTATCTATAATGCCTTTAACCATACCGAAACCGATGGATGCACCCACTACTGCCAGAAATAAAAACAGGACAAAAAGCGCCTTAAATATATTAAGGAGCAGCCGTGAAGCGTATTTGCCCGATTTAGAGTGGAGAGACTTAAGCCTGCGCTCAGCCTCGTACTTTCCATAGTTCATAGATTCTCCTTTTCGTACATAATCTGAATGAAATCCGCCTCCCTGCGGACCCTCATACCTATCCTGTAGATTATACACCAGTTTTGTAAAATTGAAAAGGTTTAAATATGCCCTTGCCATCGCCTGCTATCTATATTATGATAAAAAATAGGTAAAAAATGTCGAAAGGTGGGGATGGTAACCCACAAATAACCGTAAAGGAGCCGTAAAAGTGGTAGATAGTTATAAAATTCTGTACAAGGGAGGCTCAGGAGAGCTGGTGGAGAAGAAGTCGCGCTTCATAGCGGACCTGTGCCCGGTATCCTCAGAGGAGGAAGCCCTGGATTTTATAGAGGAAATCAGAAAGAAATACTGGGATGCAAGGCACCACTGTTTTGCCTATATCATCGGGGACAGGGGGCAGACCGCCCGGTGCAGCGACGACGGGGAGCCGTCCCAGACAGCCGGAAAACCCATGATGGATGTGCTGGCAGGGGCGGAGCTCCACGATGTGTGTGCCGTTGTAACCCGGTATTTCGGAGGTACCCTGCTGGGCACAGGGGGACTGGTGCGGGCATATTCCGGGGCTGTCAAGGAAGGAATGAAAAACTGCGTTATCCTGGAGAAAAGGCTGGCTGTCCGTCTGAACATCACCACGGATTACAACGGAGTGGGAAAGATTCAGTACATTGCGGCCCAGGGCGGGATCGACACCCTGGACACCCAGTATACGGATAGAGCCGTGTTCACCTTCCTGGTTCCCATGGCAGAGGAGGGAAGATTCACGGCCCAGATTATAGAAGGGACCGCGGGAAAGGCTGTTATCCGGAGAGAGGGCGAGGTATACTACGGTCTTGGCGACAGCGGCCTGGTGGTGTTTTAAGAGGAATTGTGTTTAGTAAAAAAACAGGAGGAATGTGATAATGGAGATGGAGATTAAAATGAAAAAGCTGGGATTTGGAACCATGAGGCTGCCCGTGTTAAATCAGGAGGATCCGGCGTCGGTGGACCTGGAGCAGGTCTGCAAGATGGTGGATACCTTTATGGAAAGGGGATTTACCTATTTTGACACTGCCTACATGTACCACAAATACGAGAGCGAGAGAGCGGTAAAAAAGGCCCTGGTGGATCGCTGGCCCAGAGACAGATATGTTTTGGCGGATAAGCTGCCCCTCAGCCACCTGAAAGAGGAGGCGGACATGGAGCGGTTTTTCCGGGAACAGCTTGAAAAGTGCGGTGTTTCCTATTTTGACTACTACATGCTCCACAATATGTCCAGGGCATATTATGAAACTGCTGAGCGTCTGGGGGCCTTTGCCTTTGTCCGCGGGAAAAAGGAGGAGGGAAAGGCCCGCAGAATCGATTCAAAACACCCTGAGCTGGATTTTGTGCAGCTGCAGTTAAATTACATAGACTGGGACAGCCCCAATATCCAGTCCCGCCAGTGCTACGAGGTGTGCCGCAGATACGGAAAGGATGTTATTGTCATGGAGCCGGTCAAGGGCGGAACCCTGGCGGATGTGCCCCTGGAGGCCGAAAAGCTGATGGAGGCACATGCTCCCGGCATGACGCCTGCATCCTGGGCCGTCCGTTTTGCCGCCAGCCGCGAGGGCGTCATCATGGTGCTGTCAGGCATGTCGGATTACAGCCAGCTTCTGGACAACACAGCCTATATGCAGGACTTTGTTCCCCTGACTGAGGAGGAGGAAGGCATTGTGGCCAGAGCGGCAGAAATCATCCAGTCCGCCACAGCCATTGCCTGTACATCATGCCAGTACTGTGTGGAGGGATGTCCGAAGCAGATTCCCATACCAAAGTATTTCTCTCTTTATAACCAGTACAGCCTCTTTGGGGAAAAATCCAATTCCAGGGGCTACTACCAGAATTATGGGGGCAGATACGGGAAAGCCGGGGACTGCATCGGCTGG
>ULXK01032223.1_pt1 | contig 26714 bp, 22 predicted proteins | sample 1961201 | NCBI WGS metagenome assembly ULXK01 (sample SAMEA4835836, study PRJEB28245) | human gut metagenome | biome: gut microbiome; material: fecal sample | place: Denmark | collected 2008
AATATGAACGCCCGGTGGATGTGGAGTTTGCCGTCACCAGTCCGGAGGAAGGCATATGGAGGCTGAACCTGCTGCAATGCCGTCCCCTTCAGACCGCCAAATCCGAGCAGGTACATATACCGGACGGCGTGGACCACGAATTTCTCTTTGACGTGCGCAGAACGTCCATGCGCCGGTCCAAGGAGGAACCCATCGACTACATTGTGTGGGTGGATCCCCAGAAATACTATGAATACGAATATGCCAAGAAGCCGGACGTGGCCCGTTTAATCAGCCGCATCAACCAGCATTTTGAGGATACGGATAAGAAGCTGATGCTGCTGGTGCCCGGCCGCATCGGAACCTCGTCCCCTGAATTAGGCGTACCCGTGGTCTATGCGGAAATCAGCCAGTTCAGCGCCATCTGCGAGGTGGCTTACGGAAAGGCAGGCTACCACCCGGATCTTTCCTACGGCAGCCACATGTTCCAGGACATGGTGGAGGCAGATGTGTATTACGGCGCCATCAATGACAACAGCAAGACCAGGCTGTACCGCCCTGAACTCCTCACCAGATATCCTGAGGTGCTGAAGGATATTCTGCCCGGCGAATCCCAGGAACTGGCTGACATTGTAAAGATCCATGATGTAAGCCGGTCCGGTGCCACACTGACCCTGGATGCCCAGGAGGGCCGTGCGGTGTGCCGGATACGCGGGGAACAGCAGACTGCCGAGCGGTAAGGGGAATACAGCGCCCCATACAGCAGGCGGGAAACATGAGACATGATACCTGTATCATGTCAGACTGCAGATACATCGGTGCTCAGGACGCAAGTCCGGGCACCGAACTACTTTAACATAGCCTAATTTTTTTAAATTTTATATTGAAAGGCAGGGACAATCAAACATTCTTTTACTGCCAATATTAGAATTTCTGACTTCTGCGCTTGTTCTTAATCAATTCTAAATCAGGATTCACTCTATCTTTCTGCTGCCGATACAACCGGAAAAACATACTGCACGTTCAACTTTAGAAATACGGATTCAGCAAAAAATCCCATTTAAAAACACTCCGACGATTTCTGGATATACTGACAGTTTTTAAATAACCTAAAAAAACGCATCAGGCTCATACTAATCATGAAGCCTGTACAAGGCCAATCAACAGAAAGGAGTGAATCATATGAATTTATGCAATTGCGACGCCAAAGTTCCTGCATCACAATGCGGGTGCAGCAAAGAGCTTCCCGCTCCCGGACCAGGAGTACAGCTGGCCATTGCCACTGTTCCCATGCAGCCCTGGGAAACACCTTATGAGCCATCCAAAGCCCTGAAACAGGGAACTATTTTTCCCTGCCTGGATCTGCCGTTTTTTATAGTAGGAGGTGAAAAAAATGCCTGACCGCTGCCAGCTGCTTCAGCAGATTAATGAGATAAGTTTTGTTGTCAATGACCTGAACCTGTATCTGGATACCCACCCAACAGACGGCCAGGCATTAGACGCGTTCAGCCAGGCCATGGCCCAAAGAAAACAGCTTCTGGATTCCTTTGCCAAGGAATATGAACCCCTTACCCTGAACTGTGTCTGCCCTGAAACCAATAACAAGTCCGAATCCCATACCAAGTATCCCGGCCAGAAGCATTTTACCTGGTCAGACGGACCTCTGCCATGGGACTGCCCGGAACATTAAAATAAGGAGGTGTCTGACCATGTGGACTTATGAAAAACGGTTACAATTTCCCGTAAAAATTACCCAGACCTGTCCCAAGACAGCGTCCCTGATTATCAGCCAGTTCGGCGGTCCTGACGGCGAATTAGCTGCTTCCATGCGTTATCTTTCCCAGCGTTACACTATGCCATGCAAGGAAGTGGGCGGACTGCTGACAGATATTGGCACAGAAGAGCTTGCCCATCTGGAAATGATCTGCGCCATTATCTATCAGCTGACCAAGAATCTGACCCCGGAACAGGCCAAGACAGCAGGCTTTGACGCCTATTATATCGACCACACCACAGCTCTTTGGCCTACGGCTGCTGCAGGTGTTCCCTTTAATGCCTGCGAATTCCAGTCCAAAGGCGATGCCATCACAGACCTTCATGAGGATCTGGCGGCAGAACAGAAGGCCAGGACCACGTATGACAACCTGATCCGCATCATTGAAAACCCGGAGGTAAGAGAACCCCTTAAATTCCTCCGGGCCAGGGAAGTCGTGCATTTCCAGCGTTTCGGGGAGGCGCTGGAAAAGATAAAGTCCAAGCTGGATGAAAAGAATTTTTACTACTTCAATCCTGAGTTTGATAAGCAGTTTGTACAGAACCAGAAATAAAAGATAAAACACGACGCTGCCTCGCATGCTGAACTGTATGCGGAGCAGCGGACTACATACACCAACTTTGGAGGTTTTACGTGATTAACTCAACTGACACTCAAAGGGATTCCTGGAAAACAAATTGGGGATTTATCCTGTCCTGCATCGGTTCCGCCGTTGGAATGGGCAATATATGGATGTTTCCCGCCAGAGTCTCCAAATACGGCGGCGGCACCTTTCTGCTTCCCTATTTCCTCTTTGTCATTATGATAGGCCTTTCCGGCGTTATCGGGGAAATGGCATTCGGCCGCGCCGCCCGCTCCGGACCTATAGGCGCCTTTGGCCAGGCCATGGCCAGCAGGGGAAAAGGACGGCGTCTGGGAGAAGCCATCGGATATATCCCGGTTCTGGGCTCCCTGGCCCTGGCTATCGGATACTCTGTTATCGTGGGCTGGATCCTCCGCTACAGCGCGGGTTCTCTGACCGGCACTACACTGGCTCCCGGCGATGTGGACGGCTTTGCCCTTGCTTTTAGTTCCATGGCCGGATCCTTCGGAAATAATTTCTGGCAGACTGTTGGACTGGTTATCACCTTTATCATCATGGTACTGGGCATATCCGGCGGTATTGAAAAAATCAACAAAATAATCATGCCCCTATTCTTCCTCTTGTTCCTGGGACTGGCTGTCTACATGGCGTTCCAGCCCTCTGCCGCGGATGGATACCGCTATATCTTCCGGATTGACCTTAAAGGCCTGGCAGATCCCATGACATGGGTATTCGCCCTGGGACAGGCGTTCTTCTCACTGTCACTGGCAGGAAACGGCACCTTAATCTACGGCTCCTATCTGGATGACCGGGAGGATGTGACCAATGCAGCATGGAAGGTAGCCCTTTTTGACACCCTGGCAGCCCTGCTTGCTGCTCTTGTCATCATCCCGGCCATGGCAACTGCGGGTTCCGGGCTGGATGAAGGCGGACCCGGACTGATTTTCATTTACCTTCCCAACCTTTTTAAATCCATGCCCGGAAGCCGTGTCCTGGTTATCGTGTTCTTCACAGCCGTACTGTTTGCCGGGATCTCCTCCCTGATTAATCTGTTCGAGGCCCCCATTGCCGCTTTACAGCAGCAGTTTAAGCTCAGCCGCAGGACATCTGTCTCCGTAATAACGGCTGCCGCCCTGGCCATCGGACTGTGCATCCAGGGCATTGTATCCGGGTGGATGGATTTTGTATCCATCTATATCTGCCCTCTTGGAGCAGGTTTGGCCGGTATCATGTTTTTCTGGGTATTTGGATCGGACTATGCGAAAAAAGAAGTGGAAAAAGGCCGTCTGCGTCCCATAGGACCCTGGTTTTCTTTCATGACATCCTATCTGTTCTGCGGTTTAACGGCTGCGGTCTTTGTTTTGGGAATTGTATTTGGAGGAATCGGGTAGTATAATTATACCAATGATACATGTGATTCCCTGTCATTCGCAAACTGACAGGGAGTCTTCTTTTATTTACGAAAGACGAGGTAGCTTATGAAATCTTCATCATCTCAAGAAAATCCACTGGGTATTCTGCCCGTGAACCAGCTTTTGGCCCGGTTTGCCATACCCAGCATCATAGCCATGCTGGTCAGCGCCCTGTATAACATTGTAGACCAGTTTTACATAGGAAGAAGCGTGGGTATGCTGGGAAATGCTGCCACCAACGTGGCCTTTCCCCTTACCATCACCTGTACTGCCATCTCCCTGATGTGCGGCATCGGCGGGGCTGCCAATTTTAATCTGTCCCTTGGCAGCGGCGAAAAAGAGGAAGCCACACGCTATGCAGGCAACGCTGTATTTATGCTGGCTGCCATAGGGGTCCTCCTATGTCTCACGGTCAGGCTTTTCCTGAAACCGCTTATGATTGTATTTGGGGCCACTCCGGATGTTCTGGACTATTCACTGACCTATACCGGCATCACGTCCCTTGGATTTCCATTCCTTATCCTGACCACAGGCGGCTCCAACCTGATCCGCGCAGACGGCAGTCCCCGTTTTTCCATGATGTGTACTCTCACCGGCGCCGTCCTCAATACCATACTGGACCCGTTGTTTATCTTCGGCTTCCACATGGGGATGGCGGGGGCCGCACTGGCTACCATCATCGGGCAGATCATATCCGGCATCATGGTCATTGTATACCTGACCCGGTTTAAGACAGTGCGCCTGTCCCTGGGCTCTCTTGTGCCTGTTCCATCCCATATGAAGGCCATTGCCGCCCTGGGTATGGCCCCCTTCTTTAACCAGATGGCCATGATGGTGGTACAGATTGTAATGAACAACATCCTTCGCTATTACGGAGCCCAATCCCACTATGGAAGTGAGATTCCCCTGGCCTGCGCAGGCATCATAACCAAGGTGAACATGATATTCTTCTCCCTGGTCATCGGTCTGTCCCAGGGATTACAGCCTATTGTCAGCTTTAACTACGGCGCCAGGAAATTCAGGCGGGTCCGAGAGGCTTATCTGAAAGCTGTGTTCATCGCAACCATGATTTCCACCCTGTCCTTCCTGTGCTTCCAGCTGATACCCAGGCAAATCATCGGCATCTTTGGCTCAGGCAGCGAGGAATACTTTCACTTTGCGGAACAATACTTCCGCATATTCCTGTTCTTCACATTTTTAAACGGGCTCCAGCCTATCACGGCTAATTACTTTACGTCCATCGGAAAGGCGGCAAAGGGTATCTTCATCTCCCTTACCAGGCAGATTATCTTCCTTCTGCCCCTGATTGTGGTCCTTCCCATGTTCCTCGGTATTGAGGGCGTGATGTACTCTGCACCGATTGCTGATTTAATGGCTGCCCTCCTGGCCCTGGTATTTGTTACCAGGGAGCTTCGCAGAATGCGGGGTATGGAAGAAGAGATGAACTGCGGGGCGGAGATGGCGGACTAATCGCAGCCTGACGGATTGGCGGCCTGACGGATTGGCGGCCTGGCGAATTGGCAGCCTGACAGATTGGCGGCCTGACGCATTAAGGGCGGCTCAGATGTCCCTTGCAGCCCGGATAAAGAAATCCTCCTGGCCGAAATTGCCGGACTTAAGAATCAGCTCCATCCCTTCCTGTTCCGCAGGATACATAACCGGAACCCCCGGAGCAATGGACCGTCCGATATGAAAGGTGTGCATTTCCAGCTTCTGCATAACGGCGCCTGACGTCTCCCCTCCTGCTGCTATGATTCTTTTTCTTCCAGATTCCAAGGCATAGGCGGCTGTTCCGGCCAATAGTTCCTCGTTATAATGTTCCAGTGGCGGATATGACTCCCTCCACTCTGCTTTTATACGATTTACCTCATCAGGCGGCGCTGAAGTGTACACCAGCGCTGCCTGATCTTTATTTTCTTCCAGGAATGCCCTGATGTGTTCCATTGTCTGGATGCCCTGCACAAACCGGAGGGGATGGATACGCAAAGAAGCACCGCCCTTTGACTCATAATACCTGATTTGTGTCCTGGTAGCCTCAGAACAGCTTCCAGCCAGTATGACAGGGGCCGCACAACGGGACGGTGTGAGAACATTCCTCTCCTCATCCGGTTCCCATGTACGGGCAATCATCCTGAGCAGACCGGATCCGCCTGACAAAAGCGGAAGATTCCCGTATTGTTTAGCAATCATTCTCCCGTGCTTCTCTTCATAATAATCCGGGATCAGGTAATAATGCCCTGGTTTCTCGTAAGGCCTGAACCCCCGTTCCAGTTCACCTGCACCCAGGTTAAAGCAGGGGTAGCGGCTCTGCCTCTCCATCAGGTACTTTAGCCTGGAATCCCTCATTGGGTTCAGAGGGTGATCCTTCATCGGACTATCTTCCAGCAGTACTCCATTGACATACAGCTTACCATCCTTCACGCTTCTTCCATTTTCCAGCAGAGCAGGGCATAAAAGCGTGTACGGTATGTCCCACCGTTCTAGGGCTGCATCCAGAACCGGGCCTATGTTTCCATTTTCCGTGGAATCAAAGGTGGAACAATATTTAAAATACAGCATACGTGCCCCATGGGCCTTCAGCCAGGAAAAGGCAGCCATGCTCCGGTCCACCGCCTCGCCGGGAGGACAGGTTCTGGTTTTCAGTGCTATGACCACTGCCTGGGCCTCCAAGATATCCTCATCCTCCCTCTCAGGTATCCCGTTGCTGAGTATCACATTTGCGCCTCCTGCCTGAAGAAAGGAGGCAGCATCGCTGGCTCCTGTGAAATCATCTGCCACACATCCTAATATCATACTTTAACCTCTCTTATAAACCCTTTAACACCTTGGCGGCTGCCTCCACGCCTGAATCCATGCTGCTCAGGATTGGTTTTGTGATATCTGCCAGACATGGAATCAATACGCTCATGCTGGCCTGTGCCAGGACCAGAACATCATACTGCTTCCCCGTATCCCGAATCAGCGTTTCCAGTATCTGATTATGCTTTTCCTGATTCTTCTCCACTGTCAGCGCTTCAAACGCATCGGAAGCCAAATAGGAATCCACCACAACTTTCTTTTTCTCTGCTTCTGCAATATGGCTTATGAGCCTCGCACTTGGCTCCAGCGTGGTTTCCACCGTGCCGTATACAGCTATTTTTTCACCCTTTTCCACTGCAATGCGGGCCATGGGTTCATCAATTTTAAGGTAAGGAATCTTTAAAAGGGGTCTTATGACATCCACTCCCTCCCCCACCGAGGAACAGGCGTTAAGAATCAGCTCTGCTCCCCAGTCCTGTGCCTCAAGAGCATATGTTAAAAGCCGCCTGGTAACCTCCTTTGTCAGCATTCCTTCCTTTTTCACATCATTTAAAAGACTATCATCCACAATGTTCATCACCTCGGCGTCCGGTACCAGCGCCTTAAGCCTGCTGTTGATGCCGTCGCAGGTAACAACTGTGGTATGGATTACCGCAACCTTTCTTTCCATATGCCCCTCCTGATTCTATAAAACTACATTTCTTCTTACCAGCGACTTTTTCTTTGCCATTTCCATATAATCCTCAGGCAGTTTCCTTACCTGGCGCCCTGCCCCCAGGATTGCCAGATACATTTCACAGGCCCTCTCCACATTGTCGCTGGATATCATGGCATCTTCCATGGTAAGACCTGTGCCGATGGCGCCATGGCTGGCCATGAGCAGGCCTGCGTTTGTCCCAATAGTATTCCTTACATGCGCTGCCAGCTCACCGGATCCTGGAGGTGCAAACGGGGCCACCAGTATCTCCCCGCCCAGATACACCACGCCCTCAATGTCAATGACCGGCACCTTCTCAACACCGTCCATGGCGCTGACAGCCGTGGCAAATTTGGAGTGTGTGTGCACGATGCAGTTAACCTCCGGTCTTTCCTTATAAATACCCAGATGCATGGAAAATTCAATGGAAGGCTTATAGGGTCCCGACACCACATTTCCATCCATATCCCCCACAGCCAGGTCCTCCGGCTTCATCGTGAGATACGGTCTGGCTGACGGGGTAATGACAAACAATGGTTCTCCCTCCACCCTGGCGCTGATATTGCCGGCTGTACCCAATGCATACCCCTTATCCACCATGGTCCTGCATCCCCACATGACCTGCTCTTTTGCATTTTGTATTGCTATTTGTATTGTTTCCTGTGACATATGATTTTCTCCCCTCTTTGGTTCCTATTATTTTAATGACTGTTAATTCAAATATATTTTCGTATCAGCCTGGCAATCTCATGTGCGTCCTGCGCCCTCCGCATGGCGCTTATATTACCCTCGTCCTCCAGCAAATCGAACAGCTGGTAGAGTGCGGGCAAGTGTCTGGTCTTATCCGGTGTGGCCAGCACAACGATGATATCAGCATCCATATATCCGTTAAAGGACAGTTTTTCAGGAAGCTTAAGAAACGACATTCCCATGCTGTAAACACCGTCATCCACACCTGCATGGGCGATAATCACGCCGTCTGCAATCATGATGAACCGTTTATCCGTTTCCACCATATCAATGGCTTTTTCAATATAATTCCTGTTAATAAAACCATTGTCCAGCAGCGGTGCGGATGCCATACGGATTGCATTCTGCCAGTCGGGCATTTCCCGGGTAATCTGAATCCTCTCGTCCGGCAGCAGGAAGGGCAGACGGCTCTGAAGCTTTACCTCTCCCTCCGAAACCCGTATGTTATCCAATACCTTTTCCCTGAATGATTTCTTGGCAATATCATTGGCAAAAGGAAACACCACAAACTGTTTTTTATCTGTCTCCAGCCTTACGGTGGAGAACACTATCTGAAAATCCTTATCATATTCATAAAAATCCCTTAAGGACAGGCACTCTAAAAATTCAATCTCAGGCAGAAGCTCTGACAGAGACACAAAGAGATACTGCGATACGGTGAGTCCATTGGTACACACCACCACGGCCCTCTCTTTTTCCTGGACCTGAATCAGTTTTCCCTCCTTATGAAGCCATGATGCAAAGAGAACCGTAATATACACAAGCTCAGGGTCCGGAAAAGTACATGTGAGATACACTTCATAGGGCCTTACGGCCTTTCTCACGATTTCATGAAGATACTGGTATTTTGGCAGTATCATGTCCGTGATATCCGGTTCCACATGATATCCATACCAGATCCGGTACACGGCAGGCTTCATGTGCTGATAAAGGATTTCCAAAAATTCCGCCCTTCCGTCCAGCCGTACACAGCTGATGGACTCAAAACGTTCCAGCATGTGCATGCCCGCGTCCCTGAGCAGCTCCAGATTCCCTATATCTTCATGGACCCTGTTATGGACCTTTGAAATTTGTATCTGAACTGCAAAATTTACGATCTCATTTTCATCCTTTATCCTGTACTTATCTGCAAAGGCAGCCACCACGGAATATTCTTTGGTGGTGGTTACCAGGCGGTACCGGTCCATGGCTTCCACGGTCTTTTCATTTTTAATCCGAATCAGTGTAAAATAAAAAATATACAGAAGCTCCTTCAGACGTTCATCTGTAAATTGAAGCTGAAGCTTATTTTCTATCTCCTCGATATTTGCCCTGAGCTCCTTTACCCCTTCCTTCCTGATTCCGTATATACGGTTCAGGTTCTCCTCACCGCCCGGCATGTTCAGAAGCTTTCTGAGGGCATGTGTCAAAAGCTCTCTTTTGTGATATTCACTTCCGTAAAGGCGGTACCCTTCCTTCCTGTTATATGCCAGCTCCAAACTGAATCTGTTTACCCGTTCCTGTACCTTCTTGAAGTCACTGAGCAGCGTGTTTTTACTGATTTGAAGCTCCTCTGTAAAATGATAGGTGGAAAGCTCATCCTCATGGCAGAGCAGCCGTAGCTCAATCCAATATGCCCGCTCCTCGTCCGAATAGGTATAGGAGGACTTGGTGATTGCTGCTTCTTTGGCGGAATAATGCTCAGCCACCGGACCGGGCACCATAAAGTACCCGGTCTTCAGCCGCTTAATCTCCGGATGGCCGTTATCCCTAAGATAGTCATTGATTTTGTCAAAGCTATAGCTGAGCTGCTTTCTCGTAAGATGGAACTTTTCCTCCAGCCCCTTGCCTGTAGCTGATGAATTATCTACAATCTCCTGAAAAATCATATAACTTCTGCTATCCAGATACACGATATCACCTCGTCAATTCGATTGCTTACTGTCCCGCCTTGGCATTCCCAGCCTCCAGAGCCGCGTCTTCCCTGGCCTCACGCATTAAATCACGGTAATATAAAATAAACCCTGCCAGCCAGACTGCAAATATAATCAAAGGCATGAAATTACCTTTTAAAAACATAAACAGATGGGAAATAGAATACGTAAATACAGGACCATTAATCAGGCTGTTGCTGATCAGCTCTCCCGCCTGAAGGTCAATACTGCCTGTTGCGATGGCTAACTCTGTCATGAATGGAGCAAAGGCAGTCCCCACCCACAGGAACACCGGAGCGCCGATGACGCAGAGGATAGACATTTGAAGCAGGTTTCCTCTTGTCACCAGAAACGCCGGCAATGCCAGGGATGCGCTCATAAGACCTGCAAAGGGAAGGATTTCATTGCCCGGCAGCACCATGGAATAAATCAGCATAAACGGTATGCTCCAAAGGATAGCCAGCCATATCTCATTACAGCCGCCAAGGATAGGCCAGTCCAGACCTACAATCAGAGTCTTTCCTTCAAACTTTTTATTCATGAAAGCGCTGACCGCCTCAGAAATGGGAGACAAGGCCTGCATGAAATATTTGGCCACCACCGGGAACAGCGTCATGGCAGCTGCAGCCTTGATTCCTGTGGTAAGAATCTGGGCCAGGGAATACTTTGCAAGAATTCCAAACAGGCAGCCCAATATAAATCCCATCACATGGTTTTCCGCAAAAATACCAACCTTGTCTTTTAACATATCCGTGTCAAATTCCCTGTTAAGTCCCAGAATTTTTCTTAAAACAAGGGCAATCGGGTATAAAATAGCTCCAAAGAATAACGTAGCATGGGTCACGGACACACCCGGAATTCCTGTAAGCTTTTCAATTCGGTGCTGATGTGCGTCCGAAGATTTAAGTTCCAGTATAATCTGAACCGCCGCAATCACAAAGGCCAGAATCACACTATGAGTAATGGATACCACGGCAACTGCCGTAAATATCTTAAGCCATACATTCCATAAATCTGCGTTGATGGTATTTGTCTTGTTGAGAAGTATCATCACTACATTGACTGCTATCAAAAGCGGAAACATGAGAAATGCATAGGGCCATGCCCATGATATGGTAGCCATGGTGCTCCATCCGCCGTCAACAATGGGCAGCGAGATTCCCGTAGAGGTCATGATGGCCTGGGCGGCCGGGGTTATGCTGTCCTTCATAAAGGATATGAGAAGATTCATGCCCGTAAATGCCACACCAAGTGTGATGCCGGATGAAATCGCGTCCTTTATCTTCATCCCCACCATTATACTGCCGACAATCATTATAATCGGTACAAATATGGGAGCCCCTAATCCCAAAAAGAAATTAACAACATTTGTTAATACCTGCATACTTTCCCCTCCTTCTCCCTATCAGCTTTTGTTGACCGCATCAATGAGCTTTTTCAGTTCATCTTCCTGCCTGACCCCTGTCAGGAACGCGATTCCGTTGATAACAGGTACCGGATATTCCTTTACCGTCTTTGTGATGGTTATATAAGCCACACAGTCTTTTATATCCCTGTCCAGGGACTTGATATTAACCGCGTCCACCACCGCGTCCACCTTTCTCTCTTTAAGCAGACGGTTTACCTTACTGGCAACAGCCTGTGACGTGGCAACTCCATTTGCACATGCAACTATAATTCTCTTCATATGTTCACCCTATACCTTCCATTGATAATACCAGATTAAAATATGCTTCTATATTAGCAGCCTGCCTCAGCCTTTCCATAAAATCAGGTCTCTGGCAATTGTTTACCAGTATCTGAAGCAGTTCCACATGGGCATCCCCCACCGCCTCCTGCTTAAAACCAAGCAGAAATACAAACCGCACCATATGGACTACCTCGTTGGCAGCCATCTCCCTCCATGGAATCGGTTCCTTCAGGCGGATACAGGCAATAAATGCATTCTTAATGCATTCCGGGTCTGTATGGGGTATAGCCACTGCATATGGCTCTATGGGAAGGGCCGTGGGATATTCCTTCTCTCTTTCCTTTATGCTTTCAAGAAAATCCCCTGTCACATATCCCAATTCCATAAGCCGCCCGGACATTACTTCAAATAATTCGTCTGTGTTTCTCACATCCAAATCCAGCTGAATCAGGTCCTTGTATACAATATCTCCCGTCATGATTTGGTACTCCTCATTAATTAATATTAAAGTTACACGCGCGCTCATGTATCTTCTCCATACCTGCATTATAAAGGCCGGACATGTGTATTTCAATTCAAATAGGGCCCATATTTTGTGCAATATGATGCTCATTCCTGTGATGCGCAATTATTTTATACATAATTGTGCCTTATTTTCCCTGTTTCACCCGGATACCGTGTCACTATTCACAACAACATGGTTTACCAAATCACAGGGCAGAATACACCTTCTTATTGTTCCACAAAAAAATCCTGATGACAGGTACTTCTCAAACCGTCATCAGGATTCTCCCTCTCTTCTGTTTTCTGCGGCTGTCCAATCTTCTCTCCCAACCTCACACCCAGCCATCAATCACATCAATTGAAAACTTAAAATGGTCTTCCGGCATACCCTGCTCCTTCAGCCGCCGTCTGATGGTCTTCATATAATGGTTTGATATGGCCCTGCATATTTCCTCCGTATTTCCGGTGCGGCACACGTCCACCAGTTCCTTGTGGATGGGGTACTGGCGTTCTATCATGGCCCGGCTGTCAGGGTTGCCCGCATAATAATTGATGGCATTTCCATAGTTTAAGTCCGTCCATCCCTTAATCAGCCGCGGTAAGCCGGTGGAACGTATGATGGCCTCATGAAGCATGTTATCACAGGCAATGGATTTGTTATAATCCGTTTCCTTTAAGTCCTTCATGGATTCCAATGCAGCATCCATCTCCGCAAAGGCAGTCTCTGAAAACACTCCCCTGCACAGCTTTACTGCCAAAATCTCATAGGTGGCCCTCAGCAGATAAATCTCGTAAATGTCCTCCAGGGTGATATTTTTCACCGAACACCCCACATTTCTCACATATTCCACCAGGCCTTCCTGTTCCAGCTGTCTTAAAGCCTCCCGGATCGGCCCGCGGCTCACCCCAAGTTCGTCCGAAATATCCTGTTCAATAATTCTCATTCCCGGCGCCAGCTCGTGGTTGAATATTTTCATACGAATGACGTCCACCACATTTTCACGCAGTGTCTGATACGTTAATTTTCCCATAAAAGCAATTCCTTTTCATAATCCCACAACAATTCCAGTGTATTCTGTCACAAAATAATAGTATCATAAGAAAATCCCACGGTAAACATATTGTCTGAAAAAATGGCAAAACTCCGGCACCTTGGATCACAAGCGCCGGAGTTTGTCTGAGGCTTTCGCCTTTCATCATGTTTACAGGCCGCATATACCCTTGATGACATAGGATACAAAGATGCCCACATAGTTTCCGCAGGCTCCGGCTATTACACCCATGATTAAGCCGACGTTAATCAGGGATTTCCAGTCTGCGCCCGCCGCGGTCAGGGATGAGGTTGGCCCGTCTACAATACATCCCACCATGGACAGGATTACATATTCATACTTAATCTTAAATATGCGGCAGATAATAAGGTGCAGTACGATACATCCAATCAGCATAAACAGTACATACAGTGTCATCATTAGCGCGGAACCGATAAACTGCTGTAAATCCACAGCAAATCCAATGGTTGCAAGGAAGGTCAGGGAAATAAACAGACCCAGGTCAAGATTTCCGCGCAGCTTCTGGACAGGCTTTAACTGTGCCAGGCCAATGGATACCGTGGTAAGAATCAGCAGCCTTCCCGCTTTCCAGAAGGTATCCGGAAAAATGGACTGTGCAATCACAGTACATACAAAGGAAACACCGAAACCAATGGTCAAAAGCCATGCAATATCCCGGATAGACCATCTCTTATCGGACATCAGAGGCTCGTCCTCTCCGTCGTCCAGCTCCTCTTTTGTAAACTGGTAAGGCCACAGCTTGTTCCAGCGTTTGGACGCCTTTAAGATAGCCGGAGCCGCGAATAGAAATACCATTAAGGGGGTGGACACCACGTAGTCAGCTGCATTGGCGGCCGCAAGGGTTTCCCTTGAACAGTCCAGACCGGTTGCGATAGCTGTCAGGTTAGGTGTTCCGCCTGTGTAGGTGCCTACAAACATGCCGGCGCACTTCCAGCCCTCAGTAATCCTTGGGGCAAAGAATAATCCCAGTATGATGGCAATAAAACATACGGAAAAAATAGCAGATACCAAAGCAATAACCGGCTCCCTGTTCAGCTTCTTCAGCTCACGCATATTCATGCTGAGCAGGCAGATAGATATGGCGGGCGTCACGCAGTATGTAGACAACGCACTGTAAAAATCATGTGAAATCGGCACCACATGGGTGTTAGAAAGAATAATTCCCAATACCACTACTGTCAAAACCGGCCCCAGTGACTTAAATGCTTTGAATCTCTGTAACCAAAGCGCAAATGCTACCATGATTAAAATCACGAATATCAGGCCTTCGGTACGTGTAATAAGTGCTTCCATCTTTTTTTCCTCTTCACCTTTCATATATTGATGATTGTAAATTGTGGATTGTGGATTGTCAACAATCCGTATTAGCATTATATTAACACAAGTTTTAAAAATATTCAATATACAAAAGTAAAAACTATGTTTTTTATGCATTATTTCCAGTTTCTGTTGATTTTCAAGATAAACCAGACCTGACCTGTCTCTTTTCCATACCCACATTCCAAAAAAAGTAAAAAAGTCCCGCAGACAAGCCAATATGGCCTGACTGCGGGATCCAATCCGCACATTATATATTCCGTCTGCGCGATACAGTGCAGACTACACGATGCCCTGTCCCAGCATAGCCTCAACCACCTTCTCAAATCCGGCGATATTAGCACCAGCCACATAGTTGCCCGCAACCTGGTAACGCTCTGCTGCCTCTGATACCTTTGCAAAAATATTTACCATGATGGTGTGAAGCTTATCGTCCACTTCCTCAAAGGACCATGACATTCTTAAGGCGTTCTGGCTCTGCTCCAGACCGGAAGTTGCCACGCCGCCTGCATTGGCAGCCTTACCCGGCATAAAGAGAATCTTCTTCTCCACAAACAAATCTGTGGCTTCCCTGGTGGACGGCATGTTAGCGCCCTCTGCCACTGCAAAGCATCCGTTGGCGAGAAGTGTCTGGGCATCTTCCAGATTCAGCTCGTTCTGGGTTGCACAGGGAAGGGCGATGTCACATGGGATGCTCCAGATTCCTCTTCCCTCTGTATACACTGCGGTTGGCACCTCTTCCACATACTCCTTGATACGTCCTCTGCGTACTTCCTTGATTTCCTTCACAATATCCAGCTGAATGCCGTCCTTGTCATAGATATAACCGTTGGAATCGCTTAAAGCCACTACCTTTGCTCCCAGCTGCTGTGCCTTCTCAGTTGCGTAGATGGCCACATTGCCGGAACCGGATACAACGATGGTTTTGCCTGCCATATCCTTGCCGTTGTGCTTTAACATCTCATCCAGAATGTATACCAGGCCATATCCGGTTGCCTGTGTCCTGGCCAGGGAACCGCCAAAGGTAAGTCCCTTGCCTGTAAGTACGCCCTCATACAATCCTGTGATTCTCTTATACTGTCCAAAGAGGTATCCCACTTCCCTGCCGCCTACACCGATATCTCCGGCCGGGATATCCGTATCCTTGCCAATGTGGCGGTACAGCTCTGTCATGAAGCTCTGGCAGAAAGCCATGACCTCGCGGTCTGATTTGCCTTTGGGATCGAAGTTGGAACCGCCCTTGCCTCCGCCCATGGGAAGGCCTGTCAGGGAGTTTTTAAGTGTCTGCTCAAAACCGAGAAACTTGAGGATGCTCTGGTTTACAGATGGATGGAAACGCAGGCCGCCCTTATATGGTCCTATGGCGCTGTTGAACTGGATCCTGTATCCCTTATTCACCTGGACAGCTCCATTGTCATCTACCCACGGTACCCTGAAAGATACAATTCTTTCCGGCTCCGTGAAACGTTCAAGAATACCTTCCCTGCGGTATTTTTCCTCATTGGCATCAATGACCAGCTTTAAGGAATCCAGTACTTCCTTGACAGCCTGATGAAACTCCGGCTCACCCGGGTTCTGTGCTACTACTCTCTCATAAATCTCATCAACGTATGACATTTTAATCGACCTCCTGGATTTTTGTTTGTGAAGTGTGGGGATGCTGTGCCGGCAGTGGGTCCGGCACACACTTTAGGAAAAGTATAACAAGTTAATATGTTAAAGTCAAGAAGTATGTAAACCGATTTTCAAAATCACTGCAGCCGGATTTTCCGCGGTTTTACCGGATGTTTCATCATTTACCACCTGAAATCGGTCCGGAACTCCACTTCACCCCTTTGGCCGCTCCAGACAGAACAGCTTCTTATTCTCTGAACCGCACTGCGTCACCTTAAAATTAAGCAGGTTTCCTTCCTCGGTCCAGAACTCCATGGCATCCAGAATCCGCGTCACCGTGGACCGGTTCATAAGCTGTGCCTTTTCCATGGCAAAGGGTCCGAACTCCCTGTTGACAAACTCTGTTATCTCCGTAACGGAAAGGGGTCTTTCCTTTGTGGCATGATTCTCCAGGATATTAACAATCAATAATGGAAACATGGTCTGATGCATGTGAATCTTCCTCGCTTTCCGCATCAAAAAAGGGCCTGCCTGGGGCCCTTTGTACCATGTTCGCTAAAAGTTCATAAAACGTATTTATGAATCGTTTCGTCTTATCCCGGGCTTTGGCAGTTCCTGTTTTCAGTTACACCAATCCGTCCGCTGCCATAGCATGAATAACTGCCGGCACCGGACTTCCCATAACTATATAACCTTACCTTTATAAACACTGCTTCTGCCATAATGCTCTCCTTCCGATTATGAGTATACACTTTTTCTTCCAAATTTGTCAACGCAGATGGGAGGATTCGGACCTCCGGACCGGTTACTGCCGGCCTGCTCCTTAGCGGGGAGCCGCATTCGACCACTCTGCCACATCTGCTGATTGTGCGCCCATACCTTATCCTGGTACGGGCGCGCCCGGAACCTGTCTGTTAACAGTCCTGATGCGCCGGGTTGGATTCGAGCCAACAATGTTCACCACCTGGGTCACGGTTTTACAGACCGCTTGCTTCAGCCATTTGCATACCGGCGCTTATGGAGGGAGGCCGGGGAGGCCTCCGTTCTCTTATGTCAGTACTATAGCATATGGACCTGGGCAAATTTGCATTATTTTTAAATTAACCCGGCATTCTCATTCCTGTACACCATTATCCCTGTATACCGTTAATCCTGCACCCCGGCCAGCTCTGCCAGCTGCTCCAGCACGCCTTTACCGCCGTTAAGGGATATATTGCCCACCTTGTCGCAGATCTTCTCCAGATACTCCATCTCCTTCAGCTTGAACAGGGTGCGGTTTTCATCCATAAGCCTGGCAGTGTTCAAAAGGCTTCTGGTGGAAGCCACTTCCTCCCGCCGCATGATGACATTGGCCTGGGCCTTTTTTTCTGCCATCAGCACGGTATTCATGATTTCCCTTATCTCTCCCGGAAGGATAATGTCCTTGATACCTGCTCCGGTTATCTCCACGCAGTATTCCTCCTGATACTCCTTTAGCTTATCCAGCACAAACCTTCCGATTTCCTCCTTCTGTTCCAGGAGCTCATCCAGCCTGTACCGCCCCACATATTCCCGCAGTTTCAGCTGGACATAGGTATAGAGCTGGGAAGCCACCCCCTCTACGGTCTGAACCAGCTTCTCCGGATTGGTAATCCGGTAATTGCAGATTATATTTAACCGCACAGCCACCTTATCTGCGGTAAGGATTTCCTGGCCGGAGATGTCAAGCTGCTGGATCTTCATGTTGAAAATTTTGCAGGTAACCTCCCTTCCGTAATTCCAGAAGTAATAGGTACCTGTGTCCAGTTTCTTTTCATAGCGGTTGTCAAAATACAAAAGACCTGTCTCTCCGTCCTTTATAACTATTTTCTTATAGTACTTGGATGGCATCAGATCCATATACATCCGGGGAAGGGTATCCTCCATATAAGGCTGTGTTATGTCGATGAGCCGGAATTCATTTTTCTCAAATACATTCCAGTACAATGTCTCAGGCTTTGTGATTACTTCCCTGTACGCCTTATTCACAAACCGGAGAGCTATGCACTCGTCCGGCAGCACTGCCTTCACTACCCTGGAGGCAAACTTTTCATCCTTCATGAGGATTTCCTCCGGTATTCCGCACGTTTTGACTTCCCCTGTCATAGGCACTGTCTGTACCTCATATCCCAACATGTTCAGGTAAGAATACCTGCCTGCTGTCAGCAGTTCTACGAACCGGCCGTCCTTCATCAGGTAGCCGCATTCCTGCTCTTTGATTATATATTTCTTTATCATCATATCTGAATCCCTCATTATTATGAATCTGTAAAATTTGTTTGATGGAAAAGGCGGATGCCCGGCTCCATCCTCCTGCTGCGGGCTTCTGCTTAAGCACATCCTGGAAGGGCTGGGCGTTACGGCCCTACCCGGATCCGATCCGTAATGCGCTGACACGCATTCCGTACAGGCTCCATCCGAACGGGAAACACTTTATCATCCGGCCTATCCGGATTGACCGTATTTCTGGCCCGGCCCATTTTGTGCGGTATCCGCAGCCGCGCTGGGCCGCAGAAGAACTGCCTTTCCCTGTTTTAAACAGGTTCGGCAGGAGCGAAGGCATCCCTTCTCCTTCCTGGAGACATTTGGTTATGTCATCATTTTTAATGATTGCTATACCCACTTAGCTACGTGTTATCATACACGGCGGGAGTCGAACCCGCGACACATCATCCTAAAAAACTGCAGATTGCCGGCATACCCTTGAACCACAGGCCGGGCACCGGGGAGTCCCAGGAAGTAAACTCCGCCTCTTAAGGCAAACTGCCGATATTTATGTAGAGCAGGCCTCCCGTCCCTCTGACGGGCGCCTGCTTGTTTTTCCCCGGCCCCGGCATACTGCCGCGGCCTTCTATCCTTTCACCACGCCTATTGTCTTAAGGCGCTTTACAGGCACCACCAGATCCTGCTGGTTATCCATGACCTCCTCAATATTCTTATAGGCAAACCGGCTCTCCTCCGCCACATCGGCCTTTCCCTTTTTACCCAGAATCACACCCTGTTTCTGTAAATCCAGAATGACTTCCTCACAGGAAAATGCCGCCATGGCACCTTTTCTTGAATACTGCCGCCCGGCTCCATGGGATGAAGAGCAGAAGCTCTCCTGGTTTCCCTTTCCCATGACCACATAGCTGTAAGAACCCATGGCCCCCGGAATAACGGCTAATTCTCCGTTCTGAGCGCTGACAGCGCCCTTCCTGTGGACCCACACATCCTTCCCATAGTGGTTTTCAAAGGAAGCGTAATTGTGGTGGCAGTTTATGTCGTGGGAAAACTCCAGTGAAAGTTCGGTATACTTTCCAATCCATTTTTCCAGAATGGCCTTCACGGCTAACATCATCTTTTCCCTGTTCTCTTTGGCAAAATCCATGGAAAGCTGCATCCAGTTAAGGTATTGTTTGCCCTCTCTGGTATCCACCGGCAGGAAGGCCAGCCTGTATTCATCGGGCACAGCGCTGAACCATTTCTGGTTTAGCTGTCTTGCCTTATAGTGGAAGTAATCGCAGACAGACTTTCCGAAGTGACGGCTTCCCGAGTGAATCATTACAGCCAGATAACCGTCGTCATCCTCCTGGAGCTCAATGAAATGATTCCCGCCTCCCAGCGTACCAATTTGGTAATATCCCGCCTCCAGCTGTCCTAAGAGCTCCCCATCCTCCTCATACCGGTCCATTTCCTCCAAAGCACCGTCCATGGTATAGCTGGGCATCATGGTCTTATGGTGTGCAAATCCCACCGGCACGTTGCGCATGATATCACCTATGACAGCCTGGAGGAGGGAGCCGTTGCCCGTGATAACCTCCCTGATATCAGCCACCTTAATGTTGGTCTCGGTATAAGCCATACCGCAGCCGATGTCCACACCCACTGCATTGGGAATCACCACGCCGTCTGCTGCAATAACACCTCCAATGGGCATTCCCATTCCGGCGTGTGTATCCGGCATCAGACTGACCCACTTATGAAGGAAAGGCAGCTGTGAAAGATGATATGCCTGTTCCAGACAGCTTCCTTCCAAATCCTCTCGTTCCTTCAGCCATACCCTTACAGGAACCTTCATCTTTTCTTTTTCATACATCACAAACATATATCTTACATCCTTTCTTCTTCACTCTGTACGCCGTCAATGGATGATTGGGATGAATCCCGCCCTGCCGGCGCCGTGGTAATCTGTCTTACCGTTCATATATTTGCGTATGTATCTTAACTACATGCTTATAATACTCAATTTTAACATGGTTATCATTTAAAAAAAGTTGCGAACTTCCATTATTTACTATAATATCTATACTAACGTTTAAATTGAACGTATGCTGTAAGAACAGGTGTGTCAGCTTGACAAAATAGAACATTACATTAAAATGATAGATAAAACAGTCGGAAATCCACGGACAGGAGGGGACATATATGGCTGAATTCCAGGAACTAATCAAGAATTTTGACCGCATCCGGGACTATATGCGCCAGTTTTACGTATATGGGTTCAAGGTAAGAAATGATTTCAGCGAAAAGAGCGCCAGAACCTACGACAATGAGCGCCGGCGTATTGAGAGCTGGCTCTCCCGGTATACAAAGTCCGATTACACCTCCAAGGGAAAGCATGTCTACATCAATGTGGACAGCAAGACCATTCCCCAGAATCCCCTGTACGCTGCCTGGAAGTCCAAAAGCTTTACAGACAACGACCTGATGCTCCATTTCTTCATCCTGGACCTTTTATGGGACTGTCCGGAGGGCATGTCATCCAACACAGTGACCGACCTTATATCCCACAACTACGGGGTGGTTTTCGACACCCAGACCGTGCGCCTGAAGCTGAAGGAATACGAAACCCTCGGTATACTGGTATCCCATAAGGCCGGCAAGACCCTGTCCTATGCGCTAGCTCCCCTCATGCCCATGGAAACAGAACCGCAGTGTGTAAATTCCGGTGACATGGAACCGGATGGAACTGAGGAAGGGGAACAGAACCTGTGGCAGTGCCTCATGACAGCCGTGAAATACTTCCAGGAAGCCGCCCCCTTTGGCTGCATAGGCAGCACCATCCTGGACCGTCAGGATGAATGTAATGACCTGTTCCAGTTCAAGCACCATTTTATCGTACATACACTGGAGGACGGCATACTGGCCGACATACTGACCGCTGTCCGTGAGAAACGCATGATTCGGTTTGAGAACAAAAGCAGCCGCAGCGGACAGGTTTCCATCCTGTCAGGAGTGCCCCTGAAGATATTTGTCAGCACCCAGACCGGGCGCAGGTATCTGTGCCTGTATCTGCCGGAGCGCCGCCGCTTCAGCAACTCCCGCCTGGACTCCATTACCCGGGTGACCCTTCTGGAGCCATGTGCATTTTATGAGGAAGTACTCCGTGATTTGGAAAAGAATAAGGAGAAATGCTGGGGCGTGTCCTTTGGAAGCGGTACAAGCCGTATGGAGGAGGTCTGCATCAAGCTCTATATAGACGAGGAAAAGGAACCCTACATCCTGAACCGTCTTTACCGTGAAGGAAGGGGCGGGGAAATTATGAAGATACGTGAGAACCAGTTTCTCTACACAGGTACATTTTTCGATACCAATGAAATGCTGTCCTGGGTAAAAACCTTTACAGGCCGTATCATGGACATACAGGGCACAAATATTTTTTCTATAGCCAAGGTAACCCGGGATTGGGAGAAGATGTATGAGATGTACTGCGGGAATGAGGAGTAGGATGCCATGGAATTATTTCACAAAATATACAGCTGTTATTACAATGTGGTCCGCCACATACTGGATGAAGCAGGTCACAGCCCCATAACCAGGCAGGATATGGAGGATATATGCCGCGCTTACGGTTTCCAGGAAAGCGCCCTGTCCATCATCCCTAAACTGACGGACAGCACATGGGCCCTTCTGGAAGAACAGGACAAACATACCTTTACGTCCCGTCTGGGCCATGCTGTTCCTGCGCTCCCTCTCACGAACCTCCAGAAAGCATGGCTGAAATCCCTGATACAGGACCCCCGTTTCCAACTGTTTTTCACAGACAGGCAGTTAGAACTTCTGGCCGGGGAATGGGACGGTCTGCCCTCCCTTTACCATGAGGACGACTTTTACTACTATGACCGCTACAGGGATGGGGATTCCTATGATTCCCCCTCCTACAGGAAGCATTTTCAGGCTATACTTAAAGCAATTCGGGAGGAACGCGTTCTTCTGGTTGCCTATGAGGGAAAACACGGCCGTGTCCACTCCTTTGAGACCGCGCCTTACCAGCTTCAGTATTCCTCCAAGGATGACAAGTTCCGGCTCTGCTGTCTCCAGCTCCACCGGAATACGTTCAGCCGCAGCACCATACTTAATCTGGCACGCATAAAGGACTGCCACGTAACCTCAAAGTCATGCCCACCAGACCTTGAATCCCGCTGTTTTGAACCCATCCAAAAGGCCTCGGAACCAGTGGTTCTTAAAATCAGCGGGGAACGCAACTCCCTGGAACGGTGCATGCTGCATTTTGCCAACTATGAAAAGCATACGGAATATGACGCGGAAATGAAATGCTGGATCTGTTCCATCCACTATGATTTGGCAGATGAGACAGAACTTCTCATAGATATTCTGTCCTTTGGCCCTGTGGTCCGGGTACTTGGCCCTTCGTCCTTTGTACGGCAGATCCGCAAACGGGTAAAAAGGCAGCATGAGCTGTTTTACAGCGAGATTACATAGGGTATGCCGGGTGACTGCAGAAACCACAGCAGCGCTTCCTGCCTCAGCGCCCCCTGCCCCAGCACCTCCTGCCCCAGCGCCCCCTGCCCAGCACAGGACAGGACTGCGCTCCGCACAAAAATACGCTCCGCATAAAAACAGGAAAAAAACAGGATAAATGAAAAAGATGCTGTATGGCTGTCCGGGTATACTATAATACATCCGGACAGCCAGCCATACAGCATCTTTATTTATCTATAGTTCCTTATTTTCCTCTAATCTGAGAATCAGATTCTTAACAAGCTCTTCCTTACTCTTAAATTCCGTCCTGACGCCAGTAATATACCGGAAAGCCTCCTCCCACTCGCTCATGGAATAGGATGACATGCTTACCGTGCGCACGGCATATATAATATCCTCTATATAAAACGGACTGTGGAGGTCCGAAAGGTACTGACAGCCGGAGAGATCCTGCAATCTGGCCAACAGCCCCCCCTGGGATTTATCTGGCATCATATAAAACTCCTATTCTTCTTTCTGCATGTATATTTCCAATTTCTCCTGTGCAATCTATACATTGCAATTATATATGACATTTGTCGTAAAATCAAGGAAATGCAACCTATTTCTTGCATATTCCGGAGGAAGCCATGGATCAAAAATTAAAGCAGGATTTAAGGATAGGGCCAAACATCCGAAAATACCGCATGCAGTCACATCTCACCCAGGATCAGGTCACTGCAAAGATGCAGCTGATGGGGATTAATATTTCACGCAGCATATATTCCCAGATAGAAAGCGGCACATATAATATACGAATCTCCGAGCTGGCAGCCATGAAGGAAATATTTAACATCAATTATGAATCTTTTTTTGATGGTATCATGCTGAACCACAGGGATAAACAATAACAAAACAATATGAACAGGCCGCCTGTCAAACGACAGACGGCCTGTTCCAAACACAAAGGATAAAGGTATTTACCCGCAATGGGTACGAATTATTTACCGTAGTATGCTTTTAAATACATTTCTTTAATCTCACTCATAAGCGGATATCTTGGGTTAGCGCCGGTACACTGGTCATCAAATGCCTGCTCTACCATATCATCCAGCCTGTCTAAGAAGTCTTTTTCATCAACGCCGTAATCCTTGATGCAGGACTTGATACCAACAGTCCTCTTAAGCTCCTCAATCTTAACAATCAGCTTCTGAACTGCCTCAGCATCATCCTTGGCCTGGATTCCGCAGAACCTTGCGCACTCCGCATACCTTTCACGGGTATGTGGATACTGATACTGGGAGAAAGTACCCATCTTACGTGGATTCTCAGCTGCGTTGAAATCAACCACCAGGGAAATCAGCAGAGCATTGGCAACACCGTGTGGCAGGTGATGGAATGCGCCCAGCTTATGAGCCATGGAGTGGCATACGCCCAGGAATGCATTGGCAAACGCCATACCAGCCATACAGGAAGCATCCGCCATCTTCTGACGTGCCTCAACATTTGTAGGCTCATTGTAAGCGGTTGGAAGGTAATCAAATACGTTCTTCATGGCCTTAAGCGCAAGGCCGTCTGTATAGTCCGTAGCCATGACGGATGCATATGCCTCCAGTGCATGGGTCAGTACGTCAACGCCGGATGCGCTGGTCAGTCCTCTTGGCTGGCTCATCATATTGTCAGTATCAACAATTGCCATATTAGGCAGCAGCGCGTAATCTGCCAGAGGATACTTGATACCGGTCTCCTGGTCTGTGATAACGGCGAAAGGAGTAACCTCGGAACCTGTACCGGAAGAAGTAGGAACAGCGATGAAATATGCTTTCTCACCCATCTTCGGGAAGGTATATACACGTTTCCTGATATCAATGAAACGCATAGCCATATCCATGAAATCCACTTCCGGATGCTCATACAGCACCCACATAATCTTACCTGCGTCCATAGCAGAACCGCCGCCCATGGCCAGGATTACATCCGGCTCAAATTCTCTCATAAGCTTGGCGCCGGCCTGTGCATTAGCCAGTGTTGGGTCAGGCTGTACATCGGAGAATACAGTATATGTGATTCCCATTTCATTGAGACGGTCTGTAATGGCATGGGTGTATCCGTTCTTATACAGGAAGGAGTCTGTTACGATGAACGCCCTCTTCTTGCCTAAAACATCCTTCAGCTCTTGTAATGCTACAGGCAGACAGCCTTTCTTAAAGTAAACCTTCTCAGGTGCACGGAACCACAGCATGTTCTCTCTCCTTTCAGCAACGGTCTTAATATTCAGTAAGTGCTTAACTCCAACGTTCTCAGATACGGAGTTGCCGCCCCAGGAACCGCAGCCCAGTGTTAAGGACGGAGCTAACTTGAAGTTATACAGGTCACCGATACCGCCGTGGGAAGAAGGAGTGTTGATTACGATACGGCAGGTCTTCATTCTTGCTGCATGCTTTAAAATCTTCTCTTCTTCATTTACATTCACATACAGGGATGAGGTATGGCCGTAGCCTCCGTCTGCCACCAGACGCTCTGCCTTATCCAGAGCCTCGTCAAACGTCTTAGCCTTGTACATAGCCAGTACAGGAGACAGTTTCTCATGGGCAAACTCTTCGCTGATATCCACAGACTCAACTTCGCCAATCAGAATCTTGGTATCCTCCGGAACCTCAACGCCTGCCAGCTTGGCAATGGTTGCTGCCTTCTGTCCCACAATCTTGGCGTTCAGGGCGCCGTTTACAATGATGGTCTTGCGGACCTTATCAATCTCGCCCGGCTTTAAGAAATAGCAGCCTCTGTATTCAAATTCTTTTCTTACTTCGCTGTAAATGGATTCCATGACTGTCACGGACTGCTCGGAAGCACAAATCATACCGTTGTCAAATGTCTTGGAATGAATGATGGAGTTAACCGCCATCTTAATATCTGCTGTGTCGTCGATGATAACCGGTGTATTGCCGGCGCCAACGCCCAGAGCAGGCTTTCCTGAAGAATAAGCAGCCTTAACCATTCCGGGACCGCCTGTTGCCAGAATCAGATCCGCATCCCTCATAACCTCATTGGTCAGTTCCAGTGAAGGAACATCAATCCATCCGATAATTCCCTCCGGTGCACCGGCCTTCACTGCCGCGTCCAGAACCACCTTGGCCGCTGCGATAGTACAGTTCTTAGCACGGGGATGTGGGGAAATGATGATTGCGTTGCGTGTCTTTAAGGCAATCAGTGTCTTAAAGATAGCTGTGGAAGTAGGATTAGTGGTAGGAATAACAGCTGCAATCAGACCGATTGGCTCGGCAATTTTCTTAATGCCGTATTCCTTATCTTCCTCAATCACACCAACTGTCTTGGTATCCTTGTATGCGTTATAGATATACTCTGCAGCGTAGTTGTTTTTGATGACCTTATCTTCAACCACGCCCATGCCGGTCTCTTCTACTGCCATCTTTGCAAGTGGAAGACGCATCTTGTCGGCTGCGCTTGCTGCTGCAAAAAAGATTTTGTCTACCTGCTCCTGTGTAAAGGTAGAAAAAGCTTTCTGCGCTTCGCGCATTGCATTCATTTTTGCATTCAGTCCGTCTACGCTGTCAATGATTTCCGGAACAACCTGCTCGATTTTCTTTGCCATTTCCTTATCCTCCATTTTCCTTGTGTTTGAATCAGTACATTTAGGCTGTACCTGCCTGTCAAGTCATTTTAAATTGTTACTCAATTGCTATTGATAATTAATTAACAATCTCACTGTTTGCATTATAAACCTTCGTTAAAAAAATGTCAATATGTAAATGAAAGATTTTATAATTTTTTTTAGGGGGGAAACCAGGGCAATCCTCAGACAAGAAAACAGCTATCCCCTATTGCCATAGAAGATAGCTGTAACTAAAAATCGGTTCTATACTGAATGTTGGGGTGTGCTGAAAAG
>ULXK01002507.1_pt1 | contig 25605 bp, 30 predicted proteins | sample 1961201 | NCBI WGS metagenome assembly ULXK01 (sample SAMEA4835836, study PRJEB28245) | human gut metagenome | biome: gut microbiome; material: fecal sample | place: Denmark | collected 2008
ACCACCATAGCGGGCAATCCCCAACCATCCGGCACCTTCAGGAAGTCCTTGATCTGCTCCGGCTCTTTCTTTACCGGAATATGAACCACGCTGCCAACGCCTTCGGCAGTGGCGGCCAGCAGCATATTTTCAATGAGCGCCCAGGTCGCGCCATAATCCATCAGACCATAGCCGTTCTTGTCCTCGCTCAGAGGGTACTTCTGCTTGTAATAGGGGAGGATGACGCAGGCGGATTCCTCGATCATGCTGCGCTGACGCGGGTAAGCAATCTTAAACATTTCCTGCTGCGGGGTCTTCGGCTCCTGAATCCGGCAGGGATAGGGACGGATAAACTTAGCCAGCTCCCTTATCATAGCTTTATCCGTCAGGGTGAGAAGTTCCCATCTTCTTTGATGATTGGAAGATGGAGCCTTCAAGCCTGCGTCCAAAATCCGCTCCAACACCTCTCTGGGAATCTCCCTGTCCTCAAACTGACGGATGCTTCTTCTTGTGTTAATGACCTCATAAAATTCCATTTGTTATTCCTCCGTTTCCTGATTTACCAACATCGTTAAGTTCTTTGTAAATGTCCGGGACAAATCAACCAACTGCTTTTGTTCCTCCGGCGTAAACATCGACATGGCTGTGTCCTCCGCCCAAGTGATATGCCGGACTACCTTTTCACAATAGGTCCGACCCGCCTCTGTCATTTCCACCATTTTGTTTCGTCTATCTTCCGGTATCTCCGTAATGGTAACATAGTGATCTGTCCAGAGATTTCTAATGATGGAATTCACGGTTTGCTTTGACTGAAATGTTCGCTTGCATATCTCTGCCTGCGTCATCCCTTCCTTTGCATAAAAGAGAGCGTTCAGCACCAGCAAGGTTTTCATCAACATACCGTGGCGTTTTGCATACTCATCATACAAAGCGTACTGCTGGTCCCTGAACTTGCAATACAGATAGGCGTTTTTCTTGTCCTCCTTAGTCATAGTTCACCACCCCATGAGTCTATTCTTTTACGGTCAAATATTTGACTACTTTTTATTTTAATTGCCCACCTGGGATTTGTCAAGTCTTTTGAAGGTTTTCCACTGGCCTATTTTATTCCTGCAAGAAAGAGGCAAGCAATGCCCCTGGATAGCCATTCGGCTCCCGGCGCTGCTTGTTGAGGGTATCCCCCCAAGCCCCCTTGAACGCAGAATTTCATTCTGCGGCTGCGCGTCCGTTGGACGCTTTCGACCATGACCGGCTTACCGCTGGATATGGTCTTTTTCTTTCTCGGCATCGTGTTCGGCCTCCATATTCAGCAAACGATCCACGTTGGCCTTTGCTGTCAGCAGCTCCCGCATTTCCTCACGGGAGTGCCGGTATTCGGCATAGGCTTTTTTCTTTTCCTCCAGAAGTTTGGCATACTCCGCTTGCAGGCTTTTGACAGTGGGCAGCTTCTTGACGCCCAGATCGTCAAATGCGTTTTTGGCCGCCTTGTGGAGCAGGATGTCCGCCTCATGCTCGGCCAAAAATTTCCTGGAGTAACCGGCTTTTCGATAGGCCACATAGACCTCACGGGTCTTGGCGTAGTTGATGATATGCGTCCGCAGGACGGCGATCTCCGCCATGCGTTTTTCCGCCGCCTTGATTTGTGCCGATAGCTCATTATGGCGGGCGGTGGCCGCCGCAGCTTTTTCCGCCAGCACCGCATAGTCCAACAGGTTATGCTCGGTGAGGTAGTTCATCGTCTGCGCCATCTGCTTGAGATTAAATACCTTGGCCCAGCGCGCATATCCGGCTCCTTTCCCGGCCTGGAGTTTTGCCTGGATGTCCACCAGCAGATTGACCTTCGGCGGATTTGCTGTCACAGCCGGTTTTCTCCGGGGAGTATGTTCTTTCTGACCGGAGAGAACTGCCAAAAGGTCCTCCATGGTGTAGCCTTCGCCCAGACTGTCCAGACGGGCAACATTCTCCCAACCGGGGAGTTTCAGGCGATAGGATTTTCCACGCTTGGATACTTCGCAGCCAGCGTCCCGGAGCAGCTTCAGCAGCTCGTCCAGATTGGCAGGCTTTTGCGCCAGCGCATTGTCAATGGCAGCGCGCAGCAGCTCCCGGTGAGAAGGTTTTGCCTGATTGCCCAGCCACTTGTCGTAGCTTTTCCCATGAGGTTTTGGATTTTCCACAATGGACAATCCGTTCTCAATGCAGATGGTGTCGCTCAAGCGCCGGACAGCCTTTGTGCTGCCCCAAAAGTTGCGGAACTTCCGGTCACAATCCACATTGACCGCCGACCAGATGATGTGATTATGGATATGCGCTTTGTCGATATGGGTACAGACGATAAAAGCGTGCTTTTCCTTGGTAAAACGCTTGGCAAACTCCACCCCCAGCCGGTTGGCCTCCTCCGGTGTGATCTCGCCGGGTTTGAACGACTGGCGGACATGGTAGGCAATCACATCGTCCTTCCCGCGCATCCGCCCGGTGGCGGCAATGTACTGCCGTTTTGCCAGCATAAACTCAGCATCGGCTACCCGGCTGTCACACGCATAGCTGGTAATCAGCCGCCCGTAGTCTGTTTTTTGCGGATTGCCTACATAGTCGATGATGTCGCAGATGGCCTGACTTTCGGTGCGGCCCTTGCCAACGTGCAGCGGCATAATGCGTGTGGTTGCCATGAAGTTTCCTCCCTTCAAAAAAGCGGACAGCCTTAGCTGCCCGCTTCACTATCATATGAGATAATCTGCTTCTTTTTCTGTCTGGCACACCGCAGTGTTGTGGCAGCTCCGCCCCAATCATGGAGAACATAGGCTACCACCACATCACTGATTTCCAGATTGAAAGCGGAAGGGGTTCAGGTCTTTACCATCAAGGCAGAGCTGCATGATGTGGGATTGACAACGGCGCAGACCCCCTTTGGGCATACTGTACCGGCTTATGACCTGGAGCGGACAATCTGCGACCTGCTGCGGAGCCGGAACAGTATGGAGATGCAGACCTTCCAGGGGGCGCTCAAAATGTATGCCAGAAGAAAGGACAAGAATCTGCGGACGCTGATGCGCTACGCAAAGCTGTTCCGGGTAGAGAAACTTTTGCGGCAGTATTTGGAGGTACTGTTGTGATGAATCTTATCTTGGGGGGTATCATAGGGGGTAACTTGGGGGATGTCTTGAGGGGGAAGATTTTCTTTGTAACAGAAGGCAAAAAAACCACCGTGCCGTCAGAATAGAGCTGGGTGTATTTACTTGGGTCCTCACTTGGGTTGTCACTTAGGTCCTCACTTGGGCTTTTTCTTACAGGTCGGACTTTTGTGATACAAGATCAGGCGCTTGTTTTTGCCCATCCGTCCCCTTGGTTTACTTTCTCCCCTGAATAGGATATACTGATAATTAAGAAAAGCTATTCTGCCGTCAAGCGCCGGCAGATTGAAATAAGGAGTGTGCTTATGGAAGAAAAATTGGCTCCAAACAATCCGATGATTCTGGAAATCCGGGAGTTGTTGGAGAGTGCAAGAAAAAATGTGGCGCAGCAGGTCAATGCCCAGCTGCTGACGACCTACTGGAATATTGGCCGTATCATTGTAGAATATGAGCAGCAAAATCAAATCCGCGCGGAATACGGGAAACAGACCTTAAAGGAATTTTCCAGAGAACTGACGCGGGAATTTGGCAAAGGCTTTTCGGTTTCAAATATCCAGTTTATGCGACGCTTTTATCAGAGCTATCCAATTCAACAGACAGCGTCTGTTAAATTGTCATGGTCGCACTACTGCGAGCTTTTGAGTATTTCCGATGACAGCAAACGCAGTTTCTATGAGAAGGAGTCTATCCATTCCGGCTGGTCGGTTCGGGAATTGAAACGACAGATCGACAGCTCTCTTTATGAGCGCCTGCTGTTATCCAGCGGAGATGCCAACAAGGAAAAGGTCTTATCTCTGGCGCAGAAAGGGATTGAGATCAGTCAGCCTGCCGACATCATCCGTGATCCCTATGTCTTTGAGTTTTTGGGTGTGCCGGAAAATAAGCCTGTGTTGGAAAGCGATTTGGAAAAAGCCCTTGTCCTGCAAATTGAAAAGTTTCTGCTGGAGCTGGGACGCGGCTTTATGTTTGTCGGGACCCAGCAGCGTGTGACCCTGAACAATACCCACTACTATGTGGACATGGTGTTTTATAACAAAATCCTCCGCGCTTATGTGCTGATCGAGCTGAAAACGAAAAAGCTGGCGCCGGAGGCTGCCGGTCAGCTCAACATGTACTTAAATTACTATGCGGCGGAGGTAAACGACCCGGACGATAACCCGCCGATTGGGATCATCCTCTGCACGGAAAAAGACAGTGTTGCTGCCGAGTATGCTTTGGGCGGACTGACCAACAATATTTTTGCATCCCGCTACGTCCTGTATATGCCGGACAAAGAGCAGCTGATTGCCCAGGTTGAGGCTGTCTTGAAGAACTGGCATGAGGAAAAGGACAGTAATGGAAATGGATGACAAGGAATTGATTGGAAAGGTACATTCGTCGGTCTACCACCAATGCCAGCGGCGGGGTTATGCGGCCCCAGTGGATGTGCTGATGGAGGTTGGCGTTCTTCCAAAACAGAAATATGAGGACTGGCGGTCCGGTCGTGTGGACTATCTGGAACGGGTCTGTACGGTTAATCTGCGAAAACTCTCTTTTATTATGCACCAGATACGGGTGTACGCGCAGAAAACCGGCTTAAAGCCGTCCTTCTGTTACTACAAGCAGTGGGGCGTAAAAAAGAAAAATGGGCAGGGACACAAGCCGGTAATCCCGCTGCGGTTCAGCAAAAGCGGCGATTCGGAAATTGAAAGATGGTACGCGACCCACTTTGTAGACAGTGAGCGGATTGCGGCCTTAAAAGCACAACAGCATATTGAAAATTCAGATTGACCAAAGGGCAGCTCACACGGCTGTCCTTTTCTTTTATGGAAAGGAGGTCCCCTATATGGCAACCACACGCATCATGCCGCTGCACGTTGGCAAGGGCCGCACCGAGAGCCAGGCCATCTGCGACAGCATCGACTATGTGGGCAATCCGCAAAAAACAGACTACGGGCGGCTAATTACCAGCTATGCGTGTGACAGCCGGGTAGCCGACGCTGAATCGACAAAGCGCATATCCATAATCGCATTATCAGGCCGGCGGTCAATGTGGATTGCGACCGGAAGCTCCGCAGCTTCTGGGGGGAGCACAATGGCCGTCCGAGGCTTGCGCGGCACCATCTACACTGAGCTCGGCTTATCCTTTTTACGCAGGTAAACGGGATACAGCCCTTATGTTTTTTGTACAGACCGGATGACCGGCTGGCCGCCACGTGCCTTGCAAAAGAGGGGGAAACAGCTGAGAAGGCTGAAAGAAAAAACAAATCCGATTTAATCATTTGCAAACATTTTCTAAGCAATTTGAAAACAAAGTGGTTTTAGAATGAAGCCGTCAAGTGAGAGATCACAAAAAATAAACGGAGGTTGTCTGTTATGCAGAAAAAGAATTTCGTATTCATGATGATGGGCGCCATCGGCGGGATCCTGTTTGCCATTGGTATGTGCATGTGTCTGCTGCCGGAGTGGAACGCGTTTCGTCCGGGCGTGGTCATTGCCGTGATAGGCGCAGTGGTCCTTCTGATGCTGCTACTTGTCCGCCGCAGGATGGAAGGTAAACCCGCGATTCATCTGAGCGGCAAGGCGGTCGGTTCTGTTTTGTTGGGAATTGTGGGTGCCTTAGTTCTCGGTGTCGGCATGTGCATGGTGATGGTGTGGAGCATGTTGATTCCTGGAATCCTGGTGGGCGTAGTCGGCATCGTGCTTCTGCTCTGCTTGATTCCTCTTATCAAAGGCCTGAAGTAAGGAGGAAACGATACATGACAAAGTTTATGGTTCCCACGGTGGCCGGTGTGGCTGCATTGGCCGGTATCGCAGCGGCAGTCATTTGTTTTGTGCGTAGGCGCAGGAAAATCTATTAAGGGGGAATTTACCATGGCAAGATCGAAACTGGTACAAGTCAATGAAAAGATTGCCGAGGGTGTCATGGGCGGCTACAAGAAGATCGAAGAAGGTGTGGTCGGCGGATTTACCAAAATGACCGATCGGTTTGTGGACCAGTTCCTGGCTAGAGAAGGAGAATCTGTGGAGGATGCCAAGAAGCGATTGGCAGAAGAACAGGCGGCCCGAGAAGAAGCCGCTGCGGAAAAAGCACGCCATTTGGAACAACAGGCCAGAATGGAGGCCGGTAGGAATACCGGCAAACAACACCAGAAGTAAAAATGTTATAAAATGGAGGCATGCATGATGAGTACAAACTTGGAGCAGGCAATTCGAGAAAGACTGGAAAATGGATTTAAAAACTGGAACGGCGGCTACGAGGGCTGGCTGAAGTGGTGCGAAACGCTGTATGAGCCGGATGCACACTACAATATTCCGCTTGGCGGCGCCCAGAAGCGCTGTACCCTGCAGGAGTATAAGGATATGATGGGCAAGCTGTTCCAGCATTTCACCATGGAGTTGGGCGACTTTGACAACATGATCATTCGGGATAACTGGTGCGCGATCCGCTACACAGTTCGGGTCAAAAATCTGGATACCGGCAAGGAGATTCTTCAGCATACAATGGAGTTTGTAAAGTTTAAGGACAACGGCGGCGATGTCGGTGTCCGGGTTGTAGAAGGATGGGCATTGTCTGACGCGCCCCTTTGTTGACACATAGCTCTCCTATGAGTTGTTTTTTACGGCGGACTGCAAAAAATCTCGGCAGTCCGCTGTAATCTTTGGAGAAAAAATCAAAAACCGGGAAACCGCAAACAAAACTTTAACAACTCCATGTTATAATGTAAAAAACGTGAGGAGGCATTTGGGATGTTTAGAATATTAGTTGTGGAGGACGATAAAGAGCTGAATCGCGCTGTCTGCAATTTCCTGGGACAAAACGGATATGAGGCCACCGGATGCCGGAACGCCAACGAGGCCTATGACGCGATGTACGGCGGTACTCTGTTTGACATGATCATTTCCGATATCATGATGCCCGGTATAGACGGCTTTGCGTTCGCGCAGACCATACGGGAACAGAATCAGGAGATCCCCATTCTGTTCATGACGGCGCGGGATGATTTTTCCGCCAAGCAGAAAGGGTTCAAGGCGGGGATTGACGATTATATGACCAAACCCATCGACCTGGATGAGCTGCTTCTGCACATCGGCGCATTGCTTCGCCGGGCGAAGATTGTAAACAGCCGCAAGCTGGAGGTGGGAAAGCTTCTTCTGGACGCAGATGAGCGTACGGCCTATCTAGACGGAGAGGAAATATCCTTGACCGTGCGGGAGTTCAACCTGATCTATAAGCTCCTCTCCTACCCCAAAAAGACCTTTACCCGCTCCCAGCTGATGGACGAGTTTTGGGAAGGGGATACAACCTCCGGCTTGCGCACGGTGGATGTCTATATGACGAAGCTGCGGAACAAGTTTTTCAAATGCGAGGATTTTGAAATCGTAACGGTCCATGGTCTGGGTTATAAGGCGGTGCTGAAATGAAGCGTCTGGAAAAACAGGAACGATTCCGCCGCAGCTTGCTTGCACTGCGCAACTATCTCATTTTCTTCCTTACCTTATGCTTTGTCATCACCTGCTGTATGCTGCTTTTTCTGAATGTTTTTTCAGGGATGACAGGCACAGCCTTACAACAAGAACATGTCGAGCTGGCAGCTAAACTGACCTTAATCAATATTGTTATCTTGAGCCTGATCTGCGCTATCCTTGACTATTTTCGCCGGAAGATTATGATTGACCGCCCTGTGAAGCATATTGTCCGCGCCGCAGAAAAGGTGATGGAGGGGGATTTTTCCGCCCGGATTGGGAAAATACGCAGCATTGACCCAAACGATGGGTTTAATACGATCATTGACTACTTCAACCGTATGACGGAGGAACTGTCCCATACGGAGACCCTGCGGACGGATTTCATCGCCAACGTGTCTCACGAAATCAAAACGCCGCTGGCGGTCATGCAGAACTATGGGACCATGCTCCAGCAGCCGAGTTTATCCGAGGAAAAACGCATGGAATATGCCAAGGCGATTACAGATGCATCCCGGCTCTTGGCGGAAATGGTCACGAACATCCTGAAGCTAAACAAGTTGGAAAACCAGACGCTGTATCCCAGTGCCCGGACCTATGACTTGGGGGAACAGCTCTGCGCGTGTCTGTTGGGGTTTGAAGACCTGTGGGAGGACAAAAACCTGGACATCCAGACGGAGATTCAGGAAAATGTCCGGGTCACGGCAGACCCGGAGCTGTTGTCGCTGGTATGGAATAACCTGTTTTCCAACGCGATCAAGTTCACAGAGCCGGGCGGCGCCGTCTCACTGGTTCTGGCAACGGAAGGAGACCAGGCTGTGGTTATGGTTTCGGACACCGGCTGCGGCATCAGCCAAGAGGTGGGCAAACATATCTTTGAAAAGTTTTATCAGGGCGATACCTCCCATGCTGCCAAAGGCAACGGTTTGGGCCTGGCGCTGGTCAAGCGGGTGATCGACATCACCCGGGGGGATATCCAGGTGAGCAGCCAGGTGGGAAAAGGCAGCACCTTTACCGTCAAACTCAGGAGGGAGAAGGATGAAAAGGTTTAAACAGATTTTAAAAAAGCTATGCTGCCTGCCGCCGCTGCCCACAGTTCTGATTGCCCTACCGTCTTTTGTGTTTGTGTTTGTCAATCTGGGCGCTGAGAACAAGTCCCCCCTTGCCTATGTGTCGTATGGCCTTTCCGCTTACGCTGTGATTATCACCTCTACGGGGATTGCGGGGATGATAAAGGCCGCAAAAAATGGATGGGATGAAATGCCGCTGATGAAAAAGATCCGCAGCTATCCGGTTGGAAACAAGCTATTGGGAGATGTTGTTTTTCGCTCGGAGGTTACCCTTCACGGCGGCCTGGTGATGAACCTGTTGTACGCCGCTTTAAACCTATATTCCGGTGTGCGGTATCGGTCCGCCTGGTTTGTGGCCCTGGCCTTTTATTATATCCTGCTGTCCGTTATGCGGGGACTTTTGGTGGGCCAGGTGCATAAGACGCCCGTAGGAGAAAATATTCCGGCGGAGCTGCGCAGCTATCGCACCTGCGGGATTGTACTGTTGCTGATGAACCAGGCGCTGGCAGGCATCGTAATCTACATCGTAAACCAAAACCGGGGATTTACTTATTCCGGTGTTTTGATCTATGCCATGGCAGCGTATACCTTTTATATTACGATTGCGGCCGTCATCAACGTGGTCAGGTTCCGGAAGCGGGGTAGCCCTCTTTTGTCGGCGGCGAAAGCCATCAGCCTGACGGCGGCGCTGGTTTCCATGCTGTCTCTGGAAACCGCTATGCTGGCCCAGTTTGGAGGAAACCAGCCGGAATTCCGGCGTTTCATGACCGGGGCGTCCGGCGGAGCGGTATGCGTGTTCGTCTTGGGAATGGCCGTCTATATGATTGTCCACGCATCGAGAAGGCTAAAAGCTGAGAGTCAATCATTTAAAATATAGCGCTGTTGTTTTTGCGATATCATCTATGTGCCATGTTTGCACATTCTAAAAACAGGAGGTCTACTGCTATGAGTGAAAAGAAAGATACATTTCATTACAGCTATTCTGCCAAGCAGCAGGAGGAAATCCGGAAAATTCGGGAAAAGTATGTTCCCAAAGAGGAAAGTAAGATGGAGCAGCTACGCCGGCTGGATGAAAGCGCCACAAAGCCCGGCACCATTGCATCCATCATCGTGGGAATCCTTGGAACTCTGCTTCTTGGTGTCGGGATGTGCTGCACGATGGTCTGGGAAGAGCGGTTCTTCATCCCCGGCATTATCATCGGCGTGATCGGGATTGCGGTTGTGGCTGCAGCCTATCCGATTTATAACCATATCACCCAAAAGCGCCGGAAGAAGCTGGCCCCGGAGATTATGCGGCTCACCGATGAGCTGTCTCAGCAATAAAAGCAAAAATCATATCAGCCGGTACCGGAAGCTGCTCTCTGCGGTACCGGCTATTAAAATTTGCAATTTGTTTTGCAAGAAACCGTATCGACTTGCGCCTGGCCAACGGCACACGTACCACGGATGAAAAAGCAGGTCTTTTTGAGAAATCTTTCCTGGGAAATTTCGTGAAAATTTTTGCTTTCTAAACCAAAAATAAATTCTTCTATGCTATACTAGGGCGCATCTGGAGGTGATCTTTTGAGCGGAAAACTCTTGATCATAGAAGACGAAGCCGCCATTCAGTCGATTCTTTCGGAATTGCTGACGGATGCGGGATATACGGTGGAGGTGGCGGGCGATGGCCTGGAAGGGATCACAAAATTCCGGGAGCAGTCCTTTTCTCTCGTCTTGCTGGACATCATGATGCCAAAGATTGACGGTTATACCGTCTGCGAGATGATCCGGCGGGAATCCAAGACGCCCATCATCATGCTCACGGCACTGGATGAGGAGGAAGCCCAGGTGAAGGCTTTTGAGCTCAAGGTGGACGATTACATCACCAAGCCGTTCTCCGTAAGGTTGGTACGCATGCGGGTGGAGGCGGTGCTGCGGCGAGTCCAAGAACGGGAAAACAAGGAGCTTGCCGACGTCCTCTCTTGGGGGAATATCCGGCTGGAGCGAAGCAGCCGTTCCGTTACCGTAAGTGGAAAAGCTGTAGGCCTTACGAACACAGAGTACGGGCTATTGGAGCTGTTCCTGCTTCATCCGGGACGGGTATTTACGCGGGACAATCTCCTCAATCAGGTATGGGGATATGATTTCGTCGGTGAGGAAAAGACAGTCAATATTCACATCATGAATCTGCGCAGGAAACTAAATACAGATTGCCTGCAAACGGTCAGAGGGGTGGGATATAAACTTGTTCAAGAAAATCAGAAGTAGCCTGAGCGCCAAGGTCTTCCTGTGGATAACCGGACTTCTCGCCCTGTGCTGCGTGCTCATCTACGGGTTGGTGATGCTCTTTCTCCCTGAGAGCTACACGGTGGTGACCACCAGCCGGGTAGAGGAGGATATCCAGCAGCTGTTAAAGACCCTTTCCCAGACGGAGTTTGAGGATATTCAAGGCCCCATTGAACGCTTCTGCCGGAACCATCACGCCATGGTTGTGCTCATGGGCAACGGCGAAAACCGCAGCTTCGGCGCTTGGGACGAGCAGAGTATCGAGCAGGATACAATCACCACCACCGCCGCTGAAATCCAGTTTGCAGATCAAAAGGAGGTCTATTATCTGAGCATTACGGCTCCCGTTTCCCCAGGCGATGAGCTGACCGTGGCTTTTCTACATTTGCTTCCGTACTTGCTGATGTTGATTCTGCTCATTTCTACCCTGGGGGCGTTTCTGTGCAGCCGGGTGCTGGTGCGGCCTGTGCTGGAGATCAGCCATGTCTCCAAACGCATGGCGGATTTGGATATGACCTGGGCGTGCAAGGTAAACCGCACCGATGAGCTGGGCGCTCTGGCCGACAGCCTGAATACTATGGCGAAGCGGCTGGATGCCGCCATGAAGGAACTGGAAAACGCCAACCAAAGACTGCGGGAGGACATGGAGCACATCACAGAGCTGTCCCGTCAGCGCCGGGACTTCTTTGCCGCGGCCTCCCACGAGTTGAAAACTCCCATTACCGTCTTAAAAGGTCAAATTGAGAGTATGATTTTGGGCATCGGCAAATACAAGGACACAGGAACAGCACTGCCGGAAACCCTCAAGGAAGTGGAAAACATGGAGCGGTTGGTGAGAGAAATTCTTTCCATCTCAAAGATCGAGATGGAAGGCCTAGCCGGTAAAACGGAGCCGTTAGCCTTATCGGAAATCCTTGCCGGGGTTACGGAAATTCTGCTCCCTCTGGCCAAAGAGCGGCAGATTACGGTTTATTCTCAGCTTAAGGAAGATGTTTCCGTAACCGGCAACGCATCGTTGCTTCATAAGGCCGTTCATAATATTCTAAGCAACGCCCTTCGTCACTCGCCGGAAGGGGCGGAGGTCTTCATCTATCTCACACCTTCCGCCCTGACTGTGACCAACACAGGCGCGTCCATCCCGGAAGATGACTTGCCGATCCTGTTCGCTCCCTTCTACCGGGTGGAGAAATCCCGCAACAAAACCACCGGCGGCAGCGGCTTGGGGCTGTATATCACCAAGGCCATCCTGGATCAACACGGATTTTCTTACCGTTTGGAAAACACGAATAGCGGCGTGCGGTTTACAATGGAATTTTGTAACAAGGCGGAACCGAAGCGCGGCATTGCGCCCCGAGCCATCTGCAATTAAATCAAAAATAAATCAAATCAAGACGAAAAACAAACCGTCCCTTTGTATGATGGAGCTCCATCAAACGAAAGGACGGTGTTTTTATGGACACTTGCAAGCGGGCTGCCCGTTACCTGGCCCGCAGGAAAGGGAAAGCCCTGCTGCTTTTCCAGCTTTTCTTTTTGGTCTCGGCCCTTCTGCTTCTATGCTTTTCCATTGTAAACGGCACAGGGCAGGCGGCTGGGGATTTGCGCTCCAACATTGGAGCTGCTTTCTATATCCGCCCCTATGCACAGATGACAATGGAAAACGGGGCAGTCAGCCAAGGAGGTGCGCCCACCATTTCCCAACAGAGCATTCAGGAGGTCCTGGATGTGGCTGCAGGACAAGTGAAAGCCTACAATACGGAGCATTACGGCTATGCCAAGAGCGACCGGCTTCATTTCCTGCCGGGTTCCGGAGACAACGAGAGCAGCAACATGGGGCAGATCACCGCTGTGCGAAACTCTAACTTGACGGATGTATTTCTAAACGAGGGATACTCGTTGCTTGCAGGCCGCCACATCCAGCCGGAGGATGAAAATAAAATCCTCATCAGCGCGGAGCTGGCGGCGGAAAACAGCTTGGAAGTGGGAGATGTGCTTACCCTCACCCATGCCGGTTTCGATCAGGAAGACGGGGCGTATGTCGACACCATCCCGGAAAAGACAGCCTTTGCGGATGTGGAAATTGTGGGTATTTTCCAGTGCGGCAATGCCGCCGACGGCCCGGATACCCCCACCCCGGGGAAGGCGGCAAATCATATTTATTCCGACAGCCATCTGCTGGTGCACTTGCAGGAACAGCAGGAAGGCGTCTATGAGGGCGAGATTGCCTGTTACATTGCAGATCCTCTGGAGCTGGACGCCTTGCTGGAACGGGTAAAGGCGGTGGATTCCATTGACTGGGAGAACCACATCCTGCGGGAGAACGATTTTCAGTATGAGCAGATTGCCGGTCAGCTTCAAAATCTGCAAAATCTGGCGGTGGCGCTGATTTCCATTGCTTCCGCTGTGAGTGTGGCGATTCTGATGCTGATCCTGATGATCCGGATCCGGGGACGGATCCACGAAGCCGGAATTTATCTGTCCATAGGCAAATCCAAGCTGGAAATTGTCGGGCAGTTTATCTTGGAGGCCTGGATGCTTCTATTGGCCGGATTTTTCTTTGCTTTCCTGATTTGGTTGCTCTGTTCCGAACCGCTCAATGGCCTCCTGTTTGGCGCTCTGGCACAGGGGACCGGTACGGCGGCATTGCAAACCGGTGGTAACGAAGCGAATTACCTGCAACCAGATCTGCTCGGTTCCATCGTATTGCTCGCCGGAGAATTGGGAGCCGTCCTGTTGGCGGTATTGGCTGCCGGCGGCATGGTTCTCCGGTTAAAGCCCAAAGAAATTTTAACCAAGATGAGTTAAAGGAGGCATTTGATATGAATTTTTTGAAACGGGCAGTCCGCTACTGTTGGCGGCAGAAGGGCCGCAGCCTGATTCTGTTTTTGGTCTTTACACTGCCGGCTTCCACGGCGTTGATTGCCTTATCGGTAGGCCATGCCACAGCGGAAGGAACCACGGAGATGAAGGAAACGGTAGGGGCCTCGATCCGGGTGGAAATTGACAGCAATAACCGGGAAAACTACGGCCCCGGAACAGAAAACAGCAACGGCATGACCTATCAGTATAACGGCGATTACATCACCCAGGACGTCATCGACGCAATTTCCAAAGTAAAAGGTGTAGTCGCTTACAGCGCGGAAAGCGAGGGCGGCTATTGGGGCGCCGGTGTGAATTTTGAATATTTTCCCGGTTCGCTGAATGTTGACTTCACCGGGGGGCATGGTCAGTCGGTTCCCTATACCGTGACGATGAATTCAGAGCTGAGTCTAAAGTTTCTGAACGGAACCTATACGCTGGTGGAGGGCCGCCATATCCAGCCGGATGATTCTTACGCGGCGCTCATTTCCAAAGAGCTGGCGGATAAGAACGGCCTTTCGGTGGGCGACAACATCGCCATGTACGACTTGGACAGCGATTCGGAAAACACCTTTACCATCGTGGGAATTTTCAGCGGTACAGAGGGTATGAGCAAAGACGCCATGATGGCGGACGAAATTCCGGCAAACCAGGGCTATATCGACATGAACAGCTACCAAAAAATGTGGAATGAAACGGCCTTAGAGCTTGGCTCCCTGGACGTCTATGTCAATTCCGCAGAGGATGTGCAGAATCTTTTCAATACCATCCAAAACCTGCCGGAGCTCAAAGGGAAAACCTTTGTCTATTCCACGGATACGGAGAACTTCGACTTAATCTCCAACCCCCTTTCATCTCTTGAGACAATGATGGATACAGCGGTTTTTGTAATTGCTGTGACGGGCGCGGCGCTGATTGCCCTCTTGCTGATTCTTTGGACCCGGGGCCGGAAGAAGGAGGCGGGCGTCTTAATGGCTGTGGGAAGAAGCAAAGTGGAAATTTTGTTCCAATTCCTGACGGAGAATATCCTGCTTGCCGTTCCGGCAGCCGCCGCCTCCTTCGCTTTGGCGACACTGCTGGCAGAAAAGATGGGCGCTTACCTGATCGGTCGGACGGTCGGCGAAGCTGTTGGATGCAGCGTGGTGATCCGTTCTGGGGATGCGGCGGCAGTTTATGGCATCGGCGCGTGCATCCTAATTTTGGCGGTGTTCCTGGCGGCGGGTACCGTGCTTCGATTGAAACCAAGCGCCATTCTGTCTCAAATGGATTGAGGAGGTATCTTTCATGAGCATATTAGAATTTGCAGATTTGAAGTACACGTACGATGGAAAACAGAACGTCCTGCGGGGCGTCGGCGGCCGGATGGAGGAGGGGAAGCTCTACGCCATCCTGGGGCCCTCCGGCTGCGGCAAGACGACGCTCCTCTCCCTGCTGGGCGGCCTGGACAGCCCCACAAGGGGAAAAATTTTCTTTGAAGGGCAGGATATTTCCCAAACGGGCCTTGCCGCCCACCGGAGGAACCATGTGTCCTTCGTCTTTCAGGCCTATAACCTAATCGACTACTTAACCTCCGTGGAAAATGTATCGCTCACTTCCAAGCTGCCGCCCCTGCCTATTTTGGAGCGCCTGGGGCTGACGAAGGAAGAATCCAAACGAAACGTGTTAAAACTCTCCGGCGGCCAGCAGCAGCGGGTAGCGATTGCCCGCGCCTTGGCAAGCGAAGCCCCCATCATCTTGGCGGATGAACCTACCGGCAACCTGGATGAGGACACGGCTCAGGGCATCATCGAAATTTTGAAGGAAAGCGCCCATCAGATGAACAAGTGTGTGGTGGTTGTGACCCACTCTCATGAGCTGGCCGAGCAGGCGGACGTGGTGTTTCGACTCAAAAAAGGAGAATTGCAGACGCTGGAACGCGTACAAGGCCCTTCGGCGCCCCAGCAGCCCCGAAAGAGAAACATCCGCAGCAACGAAGGGAAGCTGAGTTCCATGGACGGCAATGCCGGGTAAAGCAATTGCAGGTAGTTGCCGGGAAAGAACCGGGCGCCGGGTTTGATCAATAAAAGGAGCTATGGCCCCCACAGGAAGCAGCCGCTGAAAAGCGGCGCTTTCTATGGGGGCCATACTACTTGCAGTCCGATTTTCCGATTTCGGTCTTGCCGGACCGCGCTTACTCGTCGTACCCGCTGGGATTTTGACGTTGCCAGTTCCAGCTGTCCCGGCACATATCCGCCAGGTTCTTTTGGGCGGTCCAGCCCAGAACCTCCCAGCTCTTGGCGGGGTCCGCGTAGCACACGGGGATATCCCCGGCCCGGCGGTCTGCCATTTCATAGGGGACCTGGACGCCGGTGGCTTCCACAAAGGTGCGCACCATTTCCAGAACGCTGGAGCCCCGCCCCGTCCCCAGATTCAGCACCTCGACGCCCTGGTGACCGGCGGCGTACCGGACTGCCGCCACGTGGCCCTTGGCCAGGTCCACCACGTGGATGTAGTCCCGGATGCAGGTTCCGTCCGGTGTGGGGTAGTCGCCGCCGAATACGTTTAAGTGATCCCGGCGGCCGATGGCCACCTGGGTGATATAGGGCATGAGATTGTTGGGAATTCCCCGGGGATCCTCCCCAATCCGGCCGCTGGCGTGGGCGCCGATGGGGTTGAAGTACCGCAGCAGAATCACCGACCAGCCGGAGTCCGCCCGGGCCAGGTCCGACAGAATCTGCTCGGTCATATACTTGGTCCAGCCGTAAGGGTTGGTGCAGCCCCCGGTGCGGCTGGTCTCCCGCAGGGGCATTTGGTTGTCTGCGGTGTACACCGTGGCGGAGGAGGAGAAAATGATGCGCTGCACGCCCACCTCTTTCATCACCTTGGTGAGCACCAGCGTGGCGTTTAGGTTGTTGTCGTAATACGCCCACGGCTTTTCCACGCTCTCTCCCACCGCCTTTAAACCGGCGAAGTGGATGACGCATTCAATTTCATTTTCTGAAAAAATCCGGCGCAGAAGCGCCTCGTCCCGCACGTCGCCCTCGTAGGATTTTAAAGACCGATTTGTCAGCTCCTCAACCCGGCGCAGAGAGACGGGACTGCTGTTGCACATGTTGTCAACGGAGACCACCTCATAACCGCTCTCCAGCAGCTCCAGGCAGGTGTGCGACCCGATGTAGCCCATGCCGCCGGTTACCAATACTGCCATATTGCAAACCTCCCCAGTCCCGGCCACAACAGGCAGCCGGCTGATGGATGTATTGTACCCCAAGAGCCGGCAAATTACAAGAAACATTTCCGCGCCCGGGTCTTGCCCGGTTCTGAGAGGCAGGGAGGAAGCGATGTGTGCTGTGGAATGACTCTGGAAGCGCGGATTTTTGCTGGTGTCTACTATGGAATCTAATTCCAAACAAAATCCAGCGTACTATCGTTCAGCTTTTTGATCACGCCAATGATATGCGCTAATGCGGTGCAGTCCAGTTTCTTGGCCTCCTGGAGAAGTTCCCGCAGCTTTTCGGGACAGACAATGGATTCGTCAAAAAACTCCTGTGGCGTGATTCCGAAATACTCGCATATGTAAAACAGGCCTTCTAAGGAAGGTAAAGCCCGCTTATTTTCAATTTTATTAATATAGGACACATTTTGTCCCAGGGAGAGAGACATGTCTCTGGCAGATACGCCCCGCTGGATCCGCAGCTGGGCAATCCGCTTCTGCGTGAACTCCTCATACATGGCAATCCTCCCTCCCCCTGTTTGTGTTACCAATATTATATACCCCGATTCCGGTGAAACCGGCGCATATGATACTCACTTTTAAACTAATTAGAGCATTAAATGCTCAATTTTGTTGTATAGTAAGGAATTATGTGCTCAATCAGGCGAGAAGACCGGGAGCTTCTGCAAGCTGACCTTGCCGTCGGACCTATGCTGCTATTATGCCAGCTTTTAAAAATTTAGCAAAATACAAGTATTGCAATATTGGACCTTGTGCAAGATGGCGGAGAAATAGAAAAATCCACGCCTTGTGGTGCGGATTTTTCATGGTAACGGTAACTTAGCTGAGCGCCGGGCTTCTTCGCCTGCGAGCTATTTGAGGGGACCTATTGCATATCAATAATTTTTCTGAGAATTCAGGACATGGTAATTCCCGGGCCAGGATGCCACGGCGCATAGCCGCGCTACCCCCATCTCGTGCCTTTGCGCCGCAGCTCCTCCAGAAATTTGTCCTTGGCCTGTGCAATCTCTGCAATGCTCTTGTCACCCAAATTTCGGAGTTTGCGTAAATCTGCCAGCGACAGGCGGAGCAAATCGGCAACCGTCCGGATGTGGTAAATCCCGTAGGTGACCAATCCGTGATAAGAGCGTTGGGACAGGCCCAGAGTCTCAATCGGGTAATGGCTTGCTTGCTCCAGAATTCGGTTCCATTCCTCCGCCGGGTCTAAATTCAGGAGAAATTCCAAAAGGTCCAACGCCTGTTCACTTTTTAGATTGCGTTCTCTGCGCGCCAATTCCTCTTCCAATGCCGGATTGTCGGATGCCCTCCGGGATGCATATAAGCTTCGGTCGATTGCGCGCAAAATGTCCGTTCTGCTGTATGCCATGACTGTACCTCGTCGTTCCTGTTATCTCAGTTTTTATCCCTGTAATTGAGAAGAGATATCTTTCTTCGCGGGGCTGCTCACAGTTGAAAATCCGGGGCCGGTATGTGATTGCCCCGTTGTCGTTGCGGATTTTCTAATACTATACAGCAAGACATATAAAGAATCGGAGCATATCATGCTCATTTTTGTCTCCGATTGCGCATGATATGCAGCATAGAGTTGTCTCAAGGCGCTGCCCGGAACCCACAGCTGCAAAATGAGAAATAAGACAAAAAAGAAAGCGCGTGTCTGACTTAGTCTGTGCGATGGAGTAGATGTTTTTATCATGAACAGCCGCTACTGCAGCCGCAGGCCTGTATCTATTGACCGCATAGCCCCATCCTCTTTGCCGGAAAGAGCTTCCGGGAGGAAAACACCGGTGCCGCCCAAGCGGCGGCCAAAGTCCCTGTGAACCGTAAGAATCACGGACGGTATGCCCCGTCCAGAGAAAGAAGCGTTATGGGCGACAAAATCAAGCGTATGTTGCAAAATGAGATCCAGCAGATGGAAACACAGCGGGCCGGGAACCTTTTAACAGGCTACCGGCCCTTGCTATGCCGAAGGAACATCGAAGATGTTTCGGTCACACAAAACAATCTCATGGTTATCTGCGATGTAGAGTAACGCCTTTGCCGGTTTTGAACGGGGAAAGACCAATGCGGAAAATAAAATGTTTGTGTCAATCAGGATCCGCATTTTACCGTTCCTTTCCATAGCGCACTTCGTCTACAAGCGCCTGAATGTCATCTTCGCTGGAAATTCCCATTGTTTCAGCGGCGCCGGCAAAAGCTGCCTGTGCTTTTTGGATGGCCGCAGCGGAGGCATTGCTGACAACGATCTCCCCGTTCTGCTTTTGGAAGAACAGGATTTTATCGCCGGATTTCAGACCGAGCTGCCGTCGGATCTCTACGGGCACAGTGATTTGACCGTTTGCAGAGATTTTCGCTAAATTCATATCCGTCACCCTTTCTATTCTTGAGAACTCAAGTTTTCTTTATCTCTGCTTTGATTATATCCCATCCCCCGGAAAAAGTAAACGTGCGCAAGCGGGGAAATAGCAGCAGCTTGTGAATTTTTTTGAATTTGATTCAAAAGTCCATGACAACTCGTTGACAAGCGCCGTTATATCATCTTCCGAAGTCAGGCCGGTGTGTTCTGCTTCCCCGGACATTTCCTGCTGGAGCGTTTGCATAGCGTAGACAGCAGAATTGACGGTGTGCACGGTGTTTCCTTCCACCGCGAGAGTAACCCTGTCGCCGCTTACCACACGGGGAACATCCCGGACATCTTTTGAAATTGTAACTTGTTTGCCATGACTTTTTATAGGCGCATTGTCATATATAATACAGCATTTTTTATAATTTCATGGCAACAATGCCGGTCTTCTCTCCAAACATGCTTTTGATTTCCTCTGTGCCAAGTTCGCGACAGGTTTGTGATATGGTTACCTCTTTAGACTTTTTCCCGCTGGCATTCTCTAAAGCTGCGACGAGAGAATTGGCGGATCGCCGATCTTTAATTAGGATAATCTTCAGTACACTCTTCGTTGCCAACTTACATCATCCTTTCTTATAGTATAAAGCATATGATGGAAAGGTTCATATGCTGCAACAAATGACAACAGCGCAAGGAGTCGGCCCCCCCTGAGACACCATGGGTTTTCCGCGTAAAAGGGGAGTGATAAGGTACACTTCTTCATTATTACTCGCTTGAGACTCTCTGTGCCCACATTATACTGCAATTCGAGAAAATAGTGAACACCTAGAAAAAAATTTTTTAGAAGCATTGAGGAGACAGCACGGCAAAAAATGGTGCCGATAGGGGATTTTTTGACATACTAAGGTACTTCTGAGACAGCCCGGCTTATTCCGTCCACGAGTAGCGCCCTTTTATGGTTCTCAAAGTGCAACGCCCCGACTCCCCGCCGGGCACCTGAGGAAGCATTTTGCGGTTAAATATGGCTTATTAAAAAACGGCCTCTACTTAAAGATAGAGACCGTATTTTGCCTATATCTAATTATTGCGATAGATCTTTCAAATTGTCAGAATAGGAACAATATAATTGTCTGCATGAATGGCGGAAAGCTCCGGACGCATACAGAGAATTGCCCTTTTCCACGGGGATCAGAACCTTTCTCCAAAATCGAGAGGGCCCCTTCACTTGCAGTCGGGTGATTCTATACAATTTCATACTTCTTTTTCATATCGTTATATCTGTTGTATCCAATGCAACCTTCTTTTTGCAACCTTCCGACAACAATGCCGGGATCTATTTCTTGCGCGCGCGCAAATTTGACGATTGCCGACTGAGAAAAATCGCCGGATTGCAGGAAGGCATTCCAGGCGTGATTCGGAATGAGTGCGTCTTCTGCAAATTGGTCGGCCTGCGCTTCATCTTCACGAGAAGTACCATGGGGTTGGTTCATATGACCATAAATGACATGGGCAATTTCATGGAATAAGCTAAACCAAAAACGATCGGCATCTTTCCCGCGGACGGTCATGCCAAGCACAATTTTATTACCATCATAAAATGTGGCTCCGTGGAGAAAGGATCCTCCAATATGGGGGAGAAAAACCAGTGCTACTCCGCAGTTTGCAAAAAGCTCCCGCAGTCTTGGGCAGAAGACCGCTGGATCAACGGCAGTCATTTTCCGGATCTCCCCAAGCTGGTCCTTTAACTTACCAACGTGAATCGAATGGGTGGGAATCTTCCTTGCTTCCAGCTTGGCTCGCTGTGCCCATGCATACAGAGCATAGTCTGCACCTTCCCCTTCCGATAATTTCCTGTATGCAATCCCGGGTATGAGGTGGCTGTCGGGGTTTTGCAATAATTCTAATCGCGCAACCTCAAAAAACTGCCGCAAATTCAAGACTCGTTCTGCAGGTTTCGTAGTGGCCGGCACCCAATGGTTTTTTGCCATTTCGTTATATGGAAATCTTCTGGAAATTTGAATGTCAGCGTCCATTTCATTTTCAGCTTTCGCTTTTGCGAGTTTTTCACAATAAATTGCTTCCAAATTGTTCCAAAAGCTTGCTGGAATACCGAAAACTGCTTCTAGACGAAGCGCCACATCAGCGGTGAGGTGGACTTGCCCGTTGATCAATTGACTTATGTGCTTTTCGGACATTCCCATTCTGGATGCGAATTCCTTTTGACTGATTCCTCTGTCCACAAGCTGCTCTTTAATGGTTGCACCTGGCGGCACGGAGATAATAGAACGGCTCTGCACCATATCAAGTCACCCCATTCAATCTAATGATAGTCCACAATTTCTAGTATTTTGACAATTTGAATATCTGCGCCGTTCTTTTTGAAAACAAGTCTGTATGGATGGACAAGATCCATCGCGTATTGCCCATTTCGATTGCCACCTAAAGCATGACAACGTCCGATTTTGAACTGCACCAGTGTTTCAACTGACGGCGCTGCAGAAATTTCACCGATTCGTTGTTGAATTTTTTCTGCCATCTTCTGTCCGTATTTTTTTCTTGCCTCCTGGGCGTCGGTGCACACTTTTTCAAGTGCTCGGTTATTATATTCAATTTGCAGCAAGCCTACACCCCACCCTCTATTTACCTGGGAGGTAAATTTATTGTAGCTTAATTGAACGGCAATGTCAAGTTTTTTAAAAATGCGACATGTCCGTGACGTTTCAGACCGTGCACAGAAGTTCGTGATCAGACAAAGGCTGCTCCATTCCAGGGGGAATGACAACAGCGCAAGGAGTCGGCCCCACCTGAAACGGCATGAATTTTCCGCGTGAAAGGGGAGTGATAAGGTGCACTCTGCCATTATTACTTACTTGAGACTCTCTGTATCTACATTATACTGCAATCCAAGAAAATAGTAAATACCCAGAAAAATTTTTTAAGAAGCATTGAGGAGGCAGTCCAGCTAGAAACGGAGCCGATAGGCATTGCGGCCAAAATACGATCGAATCGTATTTTGGCCGAATATCTATGTGCTTTTTTTTGGATACGTGAGACTTTATCGCAGGACTTGGAAATCTGTCAGTATCTTGCCAGGTTGCGCAATCAGTGGCGAGATAAATAGCCGAGAACGGGAGCCTTTTCGTATGATACAAACACCAAAACGGGGTGCGCGAAACCTTGTTTTGCGAATTATATGACCTTACGAACTTAAAAATTGCTATCTTGAAAACGGAAAGATGGACTATGATGTAAAGTTTTAATTCATGACCGCCCGCTTGGGGAAAAAGCAAGAGAGAGTAAAAAATTTCCTGTTCGGGTGACGAAAAATTTGTTGACATGTTTCTCTGCGTTGTGTATTATAAGTATAGTGAGTAGTGATACTCCCAAAAGCGGTGGACCCTACCAATGAGTGGGAGCAAAAAAGCGAAAGACTCGTTTAAATAGAATAGGGCAAGAAATGAGACGAGAGGTCAGCTCAAAGGGGGCGGCCTCTCGTCTTGCTTGGATGAAATTCTCTCATGTGAAAGGCGAAGATTTTGCTGCAGCCTTTTCAAATCGGAAAAATGTGTGCCCCGGCATCAAAATAGGGTCGGAAAAGTGTGCAAAACCATCTTTGAAAAACGTGGAAAAATGTGTTGATAAATTTTAAGTAAAAGCGCAAGCGCTGTGGCAAAAGGCAGAGTAGACCAATCTACGCCATCGTATAAACGCGCTTTCTATGAAAGGACTGGAGGCGGAGTAACAGACGCTACGGTTTTGGTCCCATGATATCACTGCGGCTTTGGGGTGGACAAGGGAAGGTCTGGAAGCGCGAGATAGAAAGTGCGGCAGGTCGTTTCACGTTTCCAGTTGACTTCCGAGTAAAATCCATGTACAATAAATCCGGTTTTCCGAAATCGACAAAAATTTTATACCGGAAGACCGGAAATTTATTTCAAGGAGTAAAGAAAATGAAAAAAATCATGGCGCTGCTTTTGTCTGTCATGCTGGTGCTCACCCTCATGGCCGGCTGCAGCAAAAACGACGAGAAGAACAATGACCAGACCGGCGACACCTCCGTGACCGGCGAAGAGACCACCGGCGCTGCCGACGACGGGGAGACCACCGCGCCTACGGACGGCGCCTCCAGCAGCGGAGATCTGCCTGTGGACGACCTGCCTGTGACGGACAGCGACCTGGAGACGTCTCCCTCCTTGCCCGCCAGCAATGGCGACCTGGACAGCGGCTCTGATGCGGCCACCACGGAAGCGCCGTAAGACCGGCTGAGAGAGGAGAAGAATATGAAACGAGTGATTGCGTGGGTTGCGGCGGCGGTGCTGGCTCTGGGCCTTTTGGGCGGCTGCGCCAAGACGCAGGATGACGTTCCGCAGACCACCGGCGGGACGTCGGAAGATGTGACCATGGCCGTTGTGGTGGCCGGCGCTTTTGGGGACCGTTCCTTCTACGATTCTTCCAAGGAAGGGGCGGACCGCCTGGCTGAAGAGCTGGGCGTGCAGGTCAAGACCATCGAGTGCAACAATGTGGACCACACCCAGCAAATCCGCAACGCCGCCGATGCGGCCGAAATTGTGGTTCTGGTGGGTTGGGAGTTCTATGATGTGGAGACGGTGGCGCCGGAGTATCCCCAGGTGCATTTTATCTGGATTGACAACGCCACCTCCGCCCCTGTGGACAACGTCCTGAACATCACCTACGCCCAGAACGAAGGCTCCTTCCTGGCCGGTTATATTGCGGCGAAGATGTCCCAGAGCGGCGTCGTGGGCGCCGTGGGCGGCGAGGATACCGACACCATCAACGATTTCATCGTGGGCTACACCCAGGGCGCTCAGTACGCCGACCCCGATGTGGCGGTGCAGACCGTGTACGCCAACACCTACGACGATCCCGCTGTGGGCAAGGAGTGCGCTCTGACGCTCAACGAGAAGGGGGCCGATGTGGTCTTCCAGATTGCCTCCAAGACGGGAGACGGCGTGTTCCAGGCCGCCCAGGAGAACGGCTTCTACGCCATCGGCGTGGACTCCGACCAGAAATATATTGCCGACGATGTGATTATCTGCTCCATGATGAAGCAGGTGGGCGACTCCATTTATGAAGCCGTCTCGGACTACATTTCCGGCGATACCTCCAAATGGGGCACCACCTGGGTGGCGGATATGGCCACCGGCTTCATCGGCATCGGCTACGGGGAAGCGGGCTCGACCCAACAGGTCCCCGACGAACTCAAGGCCGAGGTGGAGGAGCTGGCCCAAAAGATCACTTCCGGGGAGATTCAGGTGGAAACCACCCGGTAATGCAGCGAACCAATGAAATCCCGGGCGGGGCGGCCGAACCTCAGGCCGTTCCGCCCGAAACGCATCCATAAGGGCCATTTTTTGCTTGCATGGGTTTATGTTCTCCGGCGTCAGGGATATGATAAGAGCAGAGGCGAACGCTCCATGGGGTGCTCGGGTCTTATCTGCAGAAAGACAAATGCGCGAAGCGGCTGCTTCAGGAACCGTGAAAAAATCTCGGGATGCAGAAGCCGCCGGGCGCATATATCACCTATGCAGCCCTTACTTTTGCGGCTTTCGCCCCTTCTCAGTGATGGGGCGGGGATGTTTACAAAAAGTCCTTGGGAAGTTTATATTTCGTTTCCCATATGGTCATACTTTTTTCACAAATCAGCCGTATGATAACGGCATCAAAGAAATCCGGCGAGGGAAAATCCAGCAAGGAGATGCGACAATATGGAAGAATATGAGAACAACGGTTTGAACGGCTGTACCAATAGAAAAGACCAAGACGATTCCCAGGCAGAGGCGATCCGGGCGGAGGAGACGGAACAGTCTCATTTCCCGCAGGAGGATACCCAGGCCGTGACCGGACAGGAGAGCGCCTCCTCCCAGCCGGAAGATACACAAATCCCCTTGGAGCAGGCGTCCGGCTCCTTTGAGCCGGAGGATGCTTCGCTTCCCTCGGAGCAGGGGACCGGTTCCTCTGAACCGGAAGATATTCAGCTCCCTCCGGAGCAGGAAGCGGCTCCCACGGCGCAGGCGGCTGAGCCTGTCGGAGAGCGGACCGAGTCCTCCGGCGCGTATCACAACGCCGGAGCAGGACGGCGGGAATCCCCCTATGCGGATTCTCCCTACGAGATGAACCGGCAGTCCTGGCAGCAGTCAAGGCCCACAGGAGATTGGGAAACGGCGTACCGGCCGGTTGAGACGGCGAAAAAGCAGAAAGCGCCGAAGAAACCCAAGCAAAAGAAGGGCTGGGGCACCGGCCGGGTGGTAGCGGCCGCGCTGGCCTGCGCCATCGTCGGCGGTGTCG
>ULXK01024115.1_pt1 | contig 25252 bp, 22 predicted proteins | sample 1961201 | NCBI WGS metagenome assembly ULXK01 (sample SAMEA4835836, study PRJEB28245) | human gut metagenome | biome: gut microbiome; material: fecal sample | place: Denmark | collected 2008
CGAAACGTTATGGTTTCTGCCAATGCCCCGAACCGGGCACCGGCAATCACCGTATCCGTAGCAGCGTCAATTCGCCACTGAAATATTGTAGCAAAACTTAAGGTTCGCGTCAATGCGCTTGACTATGCATACCGGTATGGGTTAAAATCATAGCAAGCCAGAAAATGAAAATAAACGGAGGTCGAAACCATGAAAAAATGGCTGGTCATAGCACCCATCGCGGCAGCGGCGGCAGCAGGCGCTGCGCTTGCGCTCAAGGGCAAGTCCGGCGCGGAGAAGAAGCCGGCAGCGGCAAAGCCCACGGCGAAAGCTGCTCCGAAGTCCGGCGGCAAAAACGGCGCGGAGTTTTCCTTCAAGAACCCCAAAGCCGGAGTTTACAGCTTCGCAAGCGGCTATAAGGACGCAAAGGAGGTCACCGTCACGGTCACATACGATGCCGATAAGCACGCGTTCGGCGTAGTGTCCGAGGGCTACATCACCGACTCGGGCGACTCGCATGTTGCGATCATAAACACCGACGACTTCTCCATCCAGATCGAGTACGCGCCGTACTATCACGGCGAGGACTTCGCGGCGCTTGAGAAATCCGTTGCCGAGAACTACAAGAACTTCGGCAAGGTCAGCTTCAAAAACGCCGAGGGCATCTGCTTCACAAACGGCGGCAGCTACTGCATGGCGTTCCCGGCCGCGGACTCGACGTCCGACTATGTGCTGACAACGGTCGTGCTCATGGGCGACGATAACGAGGACGAGCGCGTAAAGCTCCGCTCAAATCCCGAAATGCTCGCGATCATGGACACCCTTCTTATTAAATAGCCACTAAAAAGAAAAACTCCGTTCATCCGAACGGAGTTTTTTGCTTGTTTAAGTAATTTCTTACTTGATCTCGACTGCTGCGCCGACTGCCTCGAGCTGCGCCTTGAGAGCCTCTGCGTCTTCCTTGGAAATGCCTTCCTTGACAGCAACGGGAACCTTCTCGACCATTGCCTTTGCCTCTGCCAGGCCAAGACCGGTGATGCCGCGGATCTCCTTGATGACCTTGATCTTCTCTGCGCCGAAGCTGGTCATAACAACGTCGAACTCGGTCTTCTCTGCGACAGCCTCTGCTGCGCCGCCTGCTGCGGGAGCTGCTGCTGCTACTGCGGAAACGCCGAAGGTCTCGCAGATCTCATCAACGAGCTCCTTGAGCTCGAGAACGGAAAGAGCCTTGATCTCGTCGATCATGGCGGTGATTTTTTCGCTTGCCATTATAATTTCCTCCAAATTTTAATGTTTGATGCAGCCGATTATTCTGCTGCTTCTGCCGGAGCGGCTGCGCCGCCCTTCTGCTCGACGACTTCGCTCAGAGCAACTGCAAGGCCGCCCATGATTGCATTCAGGGAGCCTGCCAGTTTCGAGTACAGGTCGTTCTTGCTGGTGAGCGTGGACAGCTCTGCTATCTCCTGCTCGCTGAGGATCTTGCCCTCCATGAAAGCTGCTTTGATATTGAACTTATCGCCGAGCTTCTTGGAGTAATCGCTGATGATACGGAACGGAGCGATGGGATCCTCGGTGCTGGTTGCCATGGATGTGCTGCCGTTGAGGACGGGATCAAGTTCGTTCATTCCGACCTTGTCGATAGCGATCCTGGTAAGGGTGTTCTTGACGACGGTGTAGTCAACGCCCTCCTTGCGCATCTCGGTACGCAGAGCCGTATCTTCGGCCACGGTGATACCCTGGTAATCAACCAGAATACCTGCGCTTGCTGCGTTGATGCGCTCGACGAGTGCTTCTACTATCGCCTGCTTCTCGCTGAGAACTTTTGCGTTAGGCATGTGTGTTTTTCACCTCCACACTGATGTTCACGCTCATAAAGAAAACCTCCGTGCACAAAGACACGAAGGTTGTAAGCAATCAAAAATATGATGCCATCCTCGGCAGGATTTACACCATAAGTCACCTGCTGTCTTTGGAGCGCCACAATAGAATATCAAAAACCTCCCCATTTGTCAAGGTTTTTTTAGTGGCGATTTTGCGCAGCTACGGATACGCATATTGCGGTAGCCCGGTTCGGGACATTGGTGGAAACCGTAACGTTTCGCGTAACGCAAGTGCGCTGCTGAATTTTGCACCGCACCTCATTGGCTCACCTGTCAAGGGGAGCAGGCAGCTTTGCTGCCGAGGGGTTGAATTAAAAAACTATTAACTATCAGCTATTAGCTCTCTGCTGCGGCCAACAGCCGCTCATAGGGAACGGATTTATCCGGTCCGTTTTGTTGCATCTACCGACGCAGTTAATACAACGGTACGCAGTCAAGGTTTCGACATTGTCTTCCCCTTGCGGAGCTTGAGGGGAAGATGCCGCTTGCGGCAGATGAGGTGTAATTATATCCGCGCAGTAGGCGCTACTTTGTTTCCATATGTACCGACTTCGTCAGTAATCACCGGTCGGGATACCGCAAAAAATGTATTTGTAGAATGTAAAATCGCCTCTAAAAAAAACGATCAATGCTCGCCCCTACGACTATAGATTTCAGTTCCGACTAAACCGTTACATACGGAACAGGCTTGCCTGTTCCCTACAAGGGTGCGGTGCAAAACGCAGCAACGCACTACTGGGTTGCGTAGCAGTTGCGGTTAATTCCAACGTTCCGAACCGGGCAAGCGCAAAACATAGCACCGCACTTATGTATGGCGGCAGTTTTACGGTTTCGTCGGTAACTTCGACACCGGGCACCGGCAATAAGCGTATCCGTAGCTGCGTCAAAGCGCTTCTAAAAAGAATTTACGGGGATTTTACAAAGTGCGGATTATTGATTTGATAAACGGGGGCTAAAATGGGGATTGTAAAATGAATTGTAAAATGTAAGAGAGGGTAATTTATGGACATATTTGACGCGCTGGAGATGATAGGCGGACTGTGCCTGTTCCTGTTCGGCATGAACATAATGGGTCAGGCGCTCGAGCGCCGCGCCGGCAGCCGCCTGCGCACGACGCTGGGCAAGATGACCGGCAAGACAATGACCGGCTTTCTGACCGGCCTTGTCGTCACGGCTGTTATACAAAGCTCATCGGCCACGACCGTTATGGTCGTCGGCTTTGTAAACTCGGGGCTTATGACGCTCAAGCAGGCGATCGGCGTTATCATGGGCGCCAATATCGGCACGACCGTGACCGCGTGGCTGCTGAGCCTCGGCGGCATAAGCGGCGACGCGGTGTGGGTGCAGCTTCTCAAGCCCACGTCGTTCACGCCGGTGCTCGCGCTTATCGGTATAATAATGTATATGTTCAGCAAGGACAGCCGCAAAAACGACACCGGCATGATCCTGCTTGGCTTTGCAACGCTCATGTTCGGCATGGACACCATGTCCGGCGCGGTCTCCGGGCTGCGCGAGGTGCCTGCGTTCAGGCAGCTGTTCGTTGCCTTCACCAATCCGCTGCTCGGCGTCCTCGCCGGCGCGGCGCTTACCGCGATCATCCAGTCAAGCTCGGCATCCGTCGGCATTCTTCAGGCGCTGGCGCTGTCCGGCCATGTCACATATGCCGCGGCCATACCCATTATCATGGGTCAGAACATCGGCACCTGCGTCACGGCGCTGATCTCCTCCGTCGGCACGAGCCGCAACGCAAAGCGCGCGGCGATCGTGCACCTGTCGTTCAACGTCATCGGCACGGTGGTGTGGCTCGCGGTGTTCTGCATCGTCCGCGCCGTTGCAGCTCCGGCGATACTCGGCGAGAGCGCAACGATGTACGGCATCGCGATCGCGCACACGGCGTTCAACGTCGCCTGCACGACGCTGCTGCTGCCGGCGTCCGGGCTGCTTGAAAAGCTCGCGATCCGCCTCGTTCCCGACGGCAAGAAAAAGGATGCCGAGGTCACGCTCGACGAGCGCCTTCTCGCAACTCCGCCGCTCGCGCTCGAGCAGTGCAGCGTTGTCGCCGAGGATATGGCATACTATGCATCCGGCGCGCTGAAAAAGGCCATCGACTGCGTCATGGAGTTTGACCCCAAGTCTGCGCAGGAGGTGCGCGAGAGCGAGGACGAAACGGACAAGTACGAGGACATGCTCGGAACATATCTGCTCAAGCTCGGCGCGGAGCCGCTCAGCGACGCCGCCAGCGAGGAGGTCACGGAGCTTCTGAAGCTCATAGGCGATTTTGAGCGCATCGGCGACCACGCGGTGAACATCATCGAGTCCGCCGAGGAACTGCACGACAAGCAGCTTGAATTTTCGCGCAGCGCGAAGTATGAGCTGTCGGTAATGACTGCCGCCGTCGGCGAGGTCATGGATCTTGCGGTCAAGGCATTTGCCGAAAACGACGTACAGGCGGCTTCCTGCGTCGAGCCGCTTGAGCAGGTCGTGGACGATCTGAAAAACGAGCTGCGCACGCGGCACATCCTGCGCATGAAGAAGAGCGAATGCAGCATCGAGGCCGGCTTTGTGTGGTCAGACCTCCTGACGAACCTCGAGCGCGTGTCCGACCACTGCTCCAACGTCGCGCTGTGTGTGCTCGATCTGAAAAAGCACACGCTCAGCGCCCACGAAACGCAGCACGAGCGCAAGGATGTTCCAGAATTTGCCGAGTGCTACCGCCGTTACTCCGAAAAATACGCCCTGCCTCTTTAGAATCGAATTTTTAGAGGCGCATTGACGCGGCTGCCAGAGATAATCGTATCGGTAGGTGCGTCAATGCGCCTTTAAAAAGAAAAAACAAAAGACCGCAGCTGAGCTGCGGCCTTTTGTTTTGGAGAAATAGAGAGGATATATGTCGGGAGGAAGAGAGAGGGCCCTCCCGATAAAGGAGAAGAAACATAGCGTGGTTATTGCTTCGGGATGCCTGAGGCTCCGAATTCGCTGACACCGTTCGACCCGGATTCGGGCTTCGACTCGTCGAAGGTGATGCTCAGCGTCGCGTACTCGCCGCCGCGATAGACGACGATGTCGGTGCTTTGACCGGCTTTGAAGTTCTTGACTGCGGCATTGAGATCGGAGTAGCATCCGATGGTCTCGCCGCCGACTTCGGTGATTATATCGCCGGCAGCCAACCCCGATTTCTCGGCGCATCCGCCGGACTCAACATTGTACACATACGCGCCCTCGGGCATGTTGTAGTACTGTGCGTACATCGATGTGTAGCGATTGTCGATATTGACGCCCATGTAAGCCTTGCCGCTGACGTAGCCCTTGGTGATGAGCTCGTTTGCGATATCGGCTGCGTCGTTTATCGGGATCGCAAAGCCCAGCCCCTCAACTCCGGAGGAGCCGACCTTTGCTGTCGCGATGCCGATGACTTCGCCGCGTTCGTTGTAAACAGGTCCGCCCGAGTTGCCGGAATTGATGGCGGCATCGAACTGGAACATGTTTATCGGTGCGCTGTTGCGCTCGGTCGTGATGCTGCGGTCAAGCGCGCTGACACGGCCGGAGGTCATTGAAAAATCAAGCTCGCCAAGGGGGTTGCCGATGGCAAAGACACTGTCGCCCACGGCGATATCGTCGCTGTTGCCGATCGTGGCCGGAGTCAGATCCGATGCGTCGATCTTCAGCACGGCAACGTCGTTATCCTCGTCGAAGCCGATTATCTTGGCTTCGTAGCTCGATTTGTCCTTGAACAGGACGCTGACCTTGTATCCGCTTTTCTGTGCCGACTCGACAACGTGATAGTTTGTCAGTATATATCCGTCGGCGGTTATGACAAATCCGGTTCCGGCGACCGCGCTTGCGCTCTGCTGGCCGAATATGTTGGCATAGGTGCTTTCAAGCGAAACGCCCACTGTCTGCTGGCAGCCGAGCTCGTATATCTCGTTTGCCGAGGCGGTTTCGGTGCTGACCTTCTTGATGTTGGTCGTGCTGACGATGGGCTTGGTGGTATCGCCGGCCGGTGCGTCGGTTGTGATGCTGCTTTTGACTGCGTTCCATGAAATGAAGCCACCGGCAAGGCCGCCGACAAGCGCGCACACAAGACACAGACACGCCGTTTTCAGCGCGCCGCTGCGATGCGCATTGCCCGACTTCTCGCGAGGCTTCTTTTCCTCGGGAGCGTAGTAGTTCGGCACTTCGGTCGCTTCGTCCTGCGGAACAAACTCCGCGTCCTCATACAGGCGCTGCTCGGGCCGCACGAAGTGATACTCACCGTCAATTCCGGTGTCGTCGGACGAAGCATGTGTTCTTTTGTCTCTGTTATCGTCCATGACGGCCTCCGTCGTTGTTCGTTTCGATCTTGTGAGTTTATAATACACATTCTTTATGACAAAGGCATGAACAAAAAAGAAAAATTCTATAAACACTTATTTTTAGAGGCGAATTGGGGCTGCTACGGATACGGTGATTGCGTGAACCCGGTGTCGAGGGCGCGTGCAAAACCGTGGCTGCCGCGCGTAACGCAAGTGCGCTGCTGAATTTTGCACCGCACCCCATTGTCTTCCCCTTGCGGAGCTTGAGGGGAAGATGCCGCTTGCGGCAGATGAGGTGTAAATATATCTGCGCCGTAGGCGCTACATTGTTGACATATGTATCGGTTTTGCCTGTACCAAAATCTATAGTCGTAGGGAACGGATTTATCCGTTCCGCTGTGATGGTTTAGTTGGCAGTTTCCGGTCGGGATACCGCAATATATGTATTTGTACAATGTGAATGCGCCTCTAAAAAAGCGCCACTGAAAAAATGTGGCGGTTAGCACCGCAGATTTAATAACACCTCATCCGTCACCAAGGTGACACCTTCCCCTCAAGCTACGCAGGGGAAGGCAAAAGGACGGTCTGTGACCGCCCCAATGAATGATGAATAATTAATAGTGAATAATGAATAATTGCGGTGTGCCTGCGGCACGGATTTAATTCAACCCCTCGGCAGCAAAGCTGCCTGCTCCCCTTGACAGGTGAGCCAATGTGGTGCGGCGGAAAACTCAGCACCGCACTTGTGTAGCGCGAGAGTTTTTCGGTTTCGTCGGTAGCCTCGACACCGGGCTACCAGAGATATATGTATCCGTGACTGCGTCAAATCGCCTCTAAAAAAAGAAAAAACCGAGAGGACGGACGAGCCGTACTCTCGGTTTTTTCTCGATTGGGACTTAGCCCTCGATTGCCTCTGCAGGGCACTGAGCTGCGCATGCGCCGCACTCAAGGCACTTGCTGGGGTCGATCTCGTAGTGAAGCTCGCCCATAGAGATAGCTTCGGCAGGGCACTGAGCTGCGCATGCACCGCAGGACAGGCACTCGTCGGTAATTACAAAAGCCATGATGTAACCTCCATAAGAAATTTGCTCAATAGGAAATCAGGTCTTTGCCTATGTCTTGCAAGTGCATTGTAACACATAATTGCAAAAATGCAAATGTAAATTTGCAGTTAATAACTATTATTTTTGCAAATTGGCAATAATCCCGTATACGACAGTATCGGCGCGGCCGATATACTAAAATATAAGCTGACGAGAATTGAACCCATATCGCCTGTCAGCTTACCCGAGGGGGAACGAAACTTTGAAGAACAACGAGAAATTCACCGAAAAGGCCGAGGGCGCGATCGAGCAGGCGCGGCTTGCCGCGTTCGGTCTTGGCCACAGCTATGTGGGAACGGAGCATTTGCTGCTGGGCATACTGCGCGAGCGCGCCGGACTCGGCGCGAGAATACTGCGCGACCGCGGCCTGAGCGAGCACAGCCTGAAGGACGCGATAAGCCGCGCAAACGGCACCGGCGAGCCGGGAGTTCCGACGCAGGGACTCACAAAGCACGCATGGCAGGCGATCGAAAAGGCCGCATCGGACGCCGCGCGATTAGGCCACAGCTATATCGGCACAGAGCATCTGCTGCTGGGCATACTGCGGCAGCCCGATTGCGGCGGCGCGCGTGCGCTGGCCGCGGCAGGGCTGAGCGTAAACGATATCTACACCGATATCCTTGCCGTGTTCGGAACAGGCTCCTTCAAGCCGCGCAGTCAGCCGCCAGTGCAGCCGAAGGCGACGGTTAAGCACAGCGAAACGCGCATTCTCGATCAGTACAGCCGCGACCTCACGATGCTTGCCGCCTCGGGAAGCTTCGACCCCGTCATCGGCCGCGACGAGGAGATACGCCGCAGCGTTCAGATCCTATCGCGCCGCAGCAAGAACAATCCGGTGCTCATCGGTGAGCCGGGCGTTGGCAAGACGGCCGTGGCCGAGGGCATAGCCGCTTATATCGCAGGCTCCGACGCGCCCGACAGCATGGCCGGCAAGCGCCTTGTGGCGCTCGATCTTCCGGCATTGCTTGCCGGAACAAAGTACCGCGGCGACTTCGAGGAGAGAGTCAAGGCGGTGCTCAAGGACGTGAAAAAAGCCGGCGACGTGATACTTTTCATCGACGAGATGCACACCATGATCGGCGCGGGCAGCGCCGAGGGCGCGATCGACGCGGCAAATATCCTAAAGCCGGCGCTCGGCCGGGGCGAGGTGCAGATAATCGGCGCGACCACGCCCGAGGAGTACCGCCGTCATATCGAAAAGGACGCAGCGCTCGAGCGCAGGTTCCAGCCGGTGAAGATAGCCGAGCCGTCGCGCAGCGACAGTCTGAAAATGCTCGGCGCGGTGCGCCAGGGCCTTGAAAAGCACCACGGCGTGAAGATATCCGACGCTGCGCTCACGGCGGCGGTCGATCTCTCCGCGCGGTATATAAACGACCGCTTCCTGCCGGACAAGGCCATCGACCTTGCCGACGAGGCGGCCGCGCACATCCGCGTTTCCGGCGGCGGTCTGGTAACGGCCGAGGATATCGCCGCAGTAGTGTCGCTGTGGACGGGCATACCCGTGGCAAATCTCAGCGCCGACGAGACAAAGCGTCTGCGCAATATGGAGAGCATACTCCACCGCCGCGTCATCGGCCAGAACGAGGCCGTCACGGCCGTGTCGCGCGCTATCCGCCGCGGCAGAGTGGGGCTGTCAGACCCCAACCGCCCGATAGGAAGCTTTTTGTTCCTCGGCCCGACGGGAGTGGGCAAAACCGAGCTGTGCCGCGCCCTTGCCGAGGCTGTTTTCGGCGAAAGCGAGGCGATGATAAGGCTCGACATGTCCGAATACATGGAAAAGCACGCGGTCAGCAAGCTCATCGGCTCGCCGCCGGGCTATGTCGGCTATGAGGACGGCGGCCAGCTCACCGAGCGCGTGCGGCGCAAGCCGTGGTCGGTCGTACTGTTTGACGAGATCGAAAAGGCGCACGAGGACGTGTGGGGCATCCTGCTCCAGATCATGGACGACGGCAGGCTCACCGACTCTGCCGGACGCGTCGTGAGCTTCCGCAACACGATCATCGTAATGACCTCGAACGTCGGCGCAAAGTCGATAAGCGACGGCCGGCCGCGCATGGGCTTTACGCCCGACGGCGGCGATGAGGCGCAGCTCATGCGCGCGCGCATAAACGAGGAGCTGCGCCGGACCTTCAAGCCCGAGTTTTTGAACCGCATCGACGAGACGATCGTTTTCCGCAGGCTCAGCCGCGCCGAGATACGCAGCATCGCCGAGCGCATGCTGCTGACGGTGGCCGAGCGCTTCAAGGCGCTTGGCATGACGCTTTCCGTGCCCGATCAGGTCGTGGATTTTCTCGCCGAGCGCGGCTACGACGAGAAATACGGCGCGCGTCCGCTGCGCCGCGCGATACGCAGCATGATCGAGGACAAGGCCGCCGAGCTTATGCTTACCGACAGCCTTGGCCGCGGCGACACCGTGCAGGCGCGTATCGACGGCAACAAATTGATTTTGACAAAGCACGGCATTTAGTTTATAATGCTTTCCATGATTTTTACGGAGGACAATTATGGACAAGCAGAGGTTTATAAATAAAGTCAATACGCGCTGCGAATATAATAAATATAATCATATTTTTGTGACCGACGTAGAGCCTGAAAGCGCCGTCGTCGAGGCCGAGCTTCGCCCCGAGTCGTTAAATCTCCTCGGCATGGCGCACGGCGGCTTCGTGTATTCCATGTGCGATGTCGCCGCCGGCGTCATTATCGCCCAGTACGCCGATAAGTTCGTAACGCTCAGCGGCAACCTGTATTTCATGCACCCGGGCAAGGGCAAAAAGCTCCGCTGCGAAGCGCGAATAATAAAGCGCGGCCGCACCGTCAACGTCGTTGACACCTGCGTTTTTGACGACAGCGGCGCCGTCACCGCCAAGGGCACGTTTGAGATCTATATAATGGAGTAAGCTGACGAAACAAAAAAAGAGTGCAGACACTGTCTGCACTCTTTTTTGCATTAATTTACACTCGGGCTCTTTTGAAACCTGTCAGGGCTTTACGGAGTCTGCAATGCTGCCGAGGTAGCCCTTGAGGCCGTCAACAAAGGTCTTGGGGGTCTTGAGTATGCCCTCGACATCGCCCTTGTCGTATGCCCGGCCGATATCCTCGAGCATGCCGACGAAATCGTCGGTTGCGCTCTCAACGCCGGCCTCGACCTTATCGCCGTAATTCCAAAGGTTTTCGAGCTTATCGACGTCAACGCCGACCTTCTCGCCGACGGTCGCCTTGATCTCGCCGAGCTTTGCGGAAACGGTCGCGTGGGTCTTTTCGACTGCGGATGCTATGCTGCTGTCTGCCGTGTTGTTGTCGGCAAGGCTTATGGGAGCAAAAACGACTGCCAGAAGCAGAACCGCTGCCAGTGCCGCCGCAAGAATCATAACAGCATTCTTTTTAAGAGCGTTGGTCATAATTTTCCCTCCATTTTTGCGGTTTTTGTTTAAAACTATACTTTTTCCTCTTGATAATATAGATTAAACCATATCATGGAGCGGATTGCAAGAGTTTTTTATTGATTTTAATAAATATTTTCCAAACAGGCAGTTTTTGTCCCAGAGCAAACGCCAGCTCGCCGAAGAATATGCCGCCGATAACGTCAGCGATGACGTGCTGCTTGACAAACAGCGTTGACAGGCAAATGAGTGCGGCGCAGACGCCGCAAAAGACCTTGAACCATGTTTTTGCTTCCGGCGTGCGCAGCGACTGACGGAACACGAGGTAGGCAAACAGGCAGTGCATCGACGGGAAGCAGTTTGTCGGCGTGTCGAACGAGTACACGACCGACAGCGCCCATGTAAAGCCGCCGGCATCGGCGGAAAGCTCGGGGCGCGCGATGCAGCTGGGAAGCGCGAGGAATATCACGCCGCAGATGATATCGGCGATAATGACGCCCGAGGCAAAGCGGCAGCACAGCTCTTCGTCCTGCCGCGCGATGAGCAGCAGCCCCATGCCCCAGAACACGAATGTTCCGACGTAAACGACCACCCACTCGGGGCGCAGCGGTATCAGCGCGTCAAGCCCGAGCGTCACGTCAAACGCGCGCGAGAAATCCGCCAGACTCTTTGTGCCAAGCCACACCGCGGCGTGCATTGCCGCGATAGCAAGCAGCGGCACAACGGAGTACTTATGTATTATCGTCCTCTTTTGCATATGTTTCTCCCGAATTCAAACTGTGTGGTTCAAAACCGTACAGCAACTATAACCCCCACTTCTCGCCCCTGTCAAGATTTTTTTAGTTGCGCATTTTTAGAGGCGCATTGACGCACCTACCAATACATCTATCTCTGGTAGCCCGGTTCGGAACAATGGAATAAACCAGAGCGTTTCGCGTGACGTTAGTGCGCTGCTGAATTTTGCAACGCACCAACGTATGGCGAGGCAAATACGGTTTTGTCGGAAACTTCGATACCGGGTTCACGCAATCACCGTATTGGTAGCTGCCTCAATTCGCCTCTAAAAAACAGGTGCAAAATATGGAGGCGTGTGGTATAATCGTGGCAAAACCAACCCGGAGGGTGAGCGGAGAAAATGAAGCTTGACAACAAACGCACCATATTGACGGGCCTTGCGTTCCTGTCCATCTGCGCGTTCTGGCAGATGTACAACAGCATCGTTCCACTTATACTGACCAACACATTCCACCTCAACGAGACGTATTCCGGCGCGATAATGGCGGCCGACAATGTGCTTGCGCTGTTTCTGCTGCCGCTGTTCGGCGCGATCTCGGACAAAACGCACACCAAGATCGGCAAGCGCATGCCGTTTATTCTTTTCGGCACGGGCCTTGCGATCATACTCATGAACCTGCTGCCGCTTATCGACAACAGCTATGCTGCAGCGCCGACCACCTTCAAGACCGTTTCGTTCGTGGTCGTTCTCGGTCTGCTGCTCGTGGCGATGGGAACCTACCGTTCCCCGGCGGTTGCGCTCATGCCGGACATTACGCCCAATCCCCTGCGCAGCAAGGGCAACGCGATCATAAACCTCATGGGCGCGCTCGGCGGCGTTATCTACCTCGGCGTTGCGGCGGTCATGTACCCAAACAGCAAGGTCGAGGGCCTTGCGCACGTCAACTATCAGCCGCTGTTCATGGTAGTTTCCGCTATCATGTTCGTTGCCATAGCCGTGCTGTTTCTCACGATCAAGGAGCCGAAGCTCGTTGCCGAGCAGCAGAAGCTTGAGGCACAGCATCCCGAGTGGAACCTCGCAGAGGACGACGGCAGCGGCAACGAGACCCTACCCAAGCCCGTAAAAAAGAGCCTCATATTCCTGCTGTCGTCGATCTGCCTGTGGTTTATCGGCTACAACGCGGTCGAAACGTGGTTTACGACCTACGTCAGCCAGGTCATGGGTCAGGCGCTGGGCGGCGCATCGACCTGCCTGCTGATCGCAACCGGCGGCGCTGTCATCAGCTATATCCCCATCGGCGTTATCGCGTCCAAGGTCGGCAGAAAGCGCACCATCATGGCCGGCATCATCCTGCTGGCTGCCTGCTTCGGCCTGGGCTATTTCCTGACGACGGCCTACAGCAAGATCAACATTATCATGTTCATCGTGTTCGCGCTCGTCGGCCTTGCGTGGGCGGCGATAAACGTAAACTCCCTGCCGATGGTCGTTGAGATGTGCCGCGGCTCGGATATCGGCAAATTCACCGGCTATTACTACACCTTCTCGATGGTCGCGCAGGTCGTGACTCCGATCGTCGCCGGCTCGCTGATGCGCCATATAAGCTACACGGTGCTGTTCCCCTATGCCGCGCTGTTTGTCGCGCTCAGCTTCGTGACGATGATCTTCGTAAAGCATGGCGACAACAAGCCCGAGGCAAAGCGCGGCCTTGACGCATTCGAGGATCTGGATGACTGATGAGGATCTGCATTTTCGGCGCGTCCGGCCGTGAGCTGGACGCACGCTACTACACCGAGGCCGAGGCCACAGGCCGGCTGATCGGCGAAAACGGCGACAGCATCGTTTTCGGCGGCGGCGCGGAGGGGCTCATGGGCGCGTGCGCGCGCGGAGTGTACGCCGCAGGCGGAGACATCGTCGGCATAGCGCCGCGCTTTTTCGATGAGCCGGGCATACTGTACGATAAGTGCAGCCGCATGATATTCACCGAAACCATGCGCGAGCGCAAGCAGCGCATGCAGGAGGAGTCCGACGCATGCATCGTCCTGCCCGGCGGCATCGGCACGCTCGAGGAGTTTTTCGAGATCCTCACGCTCAAGCAGCTCGGCCGGGATGACCGTGCCATTGTTCTGCTCAATACCCTCGGCGCGTTCGATACGTTGCTGCGCATGCTCGAAGAGCTTGCCGAGCGTCGATTTATGTCGAAAAACTGCCTGGAGCTGTATTTCGTGGCCGGTACGCCCGAGCAGGCGATGGACTATCTGGCCGGCTATGTTCCTCAGAAGGGCAGCATCCGCAGGCTTGAGGATTATAATAAGTAAAGTTTGGCTGTGTGGCATATGCTACACAGCCTGTTTGATGTCGGGTATATCATAGTTTCGCAAAGTGAAATAAAACGGAGGCAATGAAAATGATACGAAGAGTTATTCAGATAGACAGTGAAAAGTGCAACGGCTGCGGCAAGTGCGTCCACGCATGCCACGAGGGTGCGATCGGGCTTGTTGACGGCAAGGCCCGGCTCATGCGCGATGATTACTGCGACGGTCTGGGCGATTGCCTGCCCAACTGCCCGACGGGCGCGATAAGCTTCATCGAGCGCGAGGCCGCGGCATATGACGAGGCGGCGGTAAAGGCCGCGCAGAACGCAAAAAAGCAGGCGGTTTCCGGCTGCCCCGGCTCTGCGCCGCACGGCGTTGAGTACGTAGATGCGTCGCAGCTTCGCAACTGGCCCGTGCAGATCCGGCTTGCGCCGGTCAAGGCCGCGTATTTTGACGGTGCGGATCTGCTCGTCGCCGCCGATTGCAGCGCCTATGCCTGCGGCAGCTTCCACGCCGATTTCATGAAAGGCCGCGTTACGCTCATCGGCTGCCCGAAGCTCGACCCCGTCGATTATGCCGAGAAGCTCGGCGAGATCCTCGCCGCAAACGATATAAAGTCCGTCACCCTCGCGCGCATGCAGGTGCCCTGCTGCGGCGGACTTGAGCACGCCCTTCAGCGCGCCATCGCCGCCACCGGCAAAAAAATCCCCCTCCACGTTTTCGTGGTGGCGAATTGACGCAGATACGGATTCATCCGTTCCGCTTGTCACGGTTTTGCCTGCATCCACCGGTTGGGCAACAGAAAAAATGTATCGGTACAGATTGGATGCGCCACTGAAAAGCAGGGGCGAGCATTGCTCGCCCGTTTTTTAATATTGTTTTTGCCTGACGGCAAAGATTTAATAACACCTCATCCGTCACCAAGGTGACCCCTTCCCCTCATGCTACGCAGGGGAAGACAAAAGGCGGCGCAAGCACCGCCAATGAATTGAATAGTGAATAATGAATATTGAATAATTATGGTGTGCGGCTTTTGCCGCACTTTTTTAGTGGCGTTTTTGCGCTGATACCGATACGGTTTTTGCGTCAGCACGATCGGGAGCTGCCGATGAAATCATAATGAAAGGGCGAGCAATGCTCGCCCCTACGACTATATGTTTGAGTGCCGACAAAACTTCAGCACGCGGAACGGATGAATCCGTTCCCTACGAGCGGCCGATAGCCGCAGCGGAGAGCTAATAGCTGACAGTTGATAGGCTTGATTTGCACTTAAATTCAACCCCTCGGCAGCAAAGCTGCCTGCTCCCCTTGACAGGTGAGCCAATGGGTGCGATGCAAAATTCAACACCGCACTCATGTATGGCGAGGCAACCACGGTTTCCACCGCAACCTCGACACCGGGCACCGGCAATCACCGTATCCGTAGCTGCGTCAATTCGCCTCTAAAAAATCGCCTCTAAAAAATCAATCTTCGGGGATGTGGATCTCGCGGATGAGGAAATCCTTGCCCGAGAGGATGGTTTTTTCAAAGCTGCCGCAGTTAGGGCAGTAGCCCTCGTGCTCGATGACGTTGAACAGCTCGTTGCACTCGTCGCATTCGGCCATGCCGGGAATGACGTTGATGATAAGCTTCGTGTCCTTGAGGAAGGTGTCCTCAACGACGACGGGGTAGATATCCTCAACGTATTTGGGAATGACCAGCGACAGCTCGCCGATGTCAAGGACGATCTCCGTGACCTCGGCGATGCCGTTGGCTTGGGCAAAGTCCGTGACGGTCTTGACCATCGAGCGGACGACGCCTATTTCATGCATGACGCAGCTCCTTTACTTTCTCGCGATCTTCTTGGTGACGAGCTTCGCGACTGCCGCCGGAGCGTTTCCGGCCGCGCCGAGCAGCGCCTTGAAGTACGGTGCGCCGACATAGTCGGTGACCTTTTCGAGGTGGATGGCGTCGAACTTGCACTTGGTGGTGCAGATGCCGCAGCCTACGCAGAGACTCTCGTCAACGACCGCAGCGCCGCAGCCGAGGCAGCGTGAGGTCTCAATCTTCATCTGCTCCTCGGTGAGGGTGCCGCGCAGATCCTTGAAGGTCTTTTTGGCCTCCTTGGCCGAGCCGTCGGCGGCCTTCTGTCTGGGAGCGGTGTCGAAGCCTGCAACGGAGATGCCTGCCGTTGCGGTGTTCATTGCCTTATAATCGCGTCTGTCGCGGCCGATGACCTGCGACTGGCCGGGATGCACATAGCGGTGGATGGAGACTGCGCCCTCCTTGCCGGCTGCGATCGCGTCGATGGCAAACTTCGGGCCGGTGACAACGTCGCCGCCTGCGAAAACGTCGGCAACGCTGGTCTGGTAGCTGGGCAGGGAGACATTGACGGTGCCCTTTGCGCCGGTGGTAAAGTCCATGCCGCTAAGGTCGATCTTCTGGCCGATGGCGGAGATAACGGCGGAAACGGGCAGAGTTTCAAACTTGCCGGTGCCTACGGGCTTGCCGGCCTTGAGCTCCATGGTCTCGACCTTGAGTGTCTCGGCCTTGCCTTCGCCGGTGATCTCGACGGGAGAAGCGAGGAACATGAACTTCACGCCCTCTGCGATCGCCTCTTCGACCTCGTCGTCTGCTGCCGGCATCGCGTCGCGGTCGCGGCGGTAGACTATCGTGGTCTTTGCGCCGAGGCGGACTGCCGCGCGCGCAACGTCGATGGCAACATTGCCGCCGCCGATAACGGCAACGTTCTTGCCGATATCGGGCTTCTCGCCGAGGTTGACTTCACGCAGGAAGTCGATGCCGGTCATAACGCCGGGCAGCTCGTCGCCGGGGCAGCCGACCTTTGCGCCCTTGGACGCGCCGACTGCGAGGTAGAATGCCTTGAAGCCCTGCTCACGCAGCTTATCAAGGGTGATGTCCTTGCCGACCTCAACGCCGGTCTTGAACTTTACGCCCAGATCCTTGAGAACCTTGATCTCGGCATTGATAACGTCCTTTTCGAGGCGGAAGGATGGGATGCCCATGGTGAGCATGCCGCCGAGCGCCTTTTCCTTTTCGTAAACGGTGACGGGGTAGCCCTTGACCGCGAGGTAGTATGCGCAGCTCAGGCCGGCAGGGCCTGCGCCGATGACGGCGATCTTCTCCTCATAGGGCTTGCCGATCTGGTTGACCATCTTGGGAACGAAGCGGTGCTTGGACTCAAGATCCTTCTCGGCGATGAACTTTTTGATATCGTCGATAGCAATGGGCGAGTCGATGTCGCCGCGCGTGCATGCGTCCTCGCATGCCTTGTTGCAGATGCGGCCGCAGACTGCCGGGAACGGGTTTTCTTTCTTTATAAGCTCAAGCGCCTCGGTGTATCTTCCCTGAGCGGCGAGCTTAATATAGCCCTGAACGGGAACGTGCGCCGGGCACTGTGCCTTGCAGGGCGCCGTGCCGGACTCCATGACGTCGGTGCGCGTGGTGCGGTAATCGACGTTGTAGCTCTTCTTATCCCAGGGCACTTCCTTATCCGACTGATATGCGTCGGAGACATGCGGATCGGTGGTGCACAGCTTCTGGCCGAGCTTTACGGCGTTGGTCTGGCAGTTTTCAACGCACTGGCCGCAGGCGACGCACTTGTCCTTATCAACCTTGGCGATGAAGTTCGAGCTTACGCCGTCGGGAGAGCGGAACAGCTCTGCGATGCGCAGCGCATAGCAGGAGCAGCCGCAGCAGTTGCATATGGCGTTTATGCCGTCAAAGCCGAGCGCCTGGTTGACCTCGTGGACAAGGCCGTTATCCTCGGCGCGCTTGAGCACCTCATAAGCCTCCTCCTTGCTGATCAGGCGGTGCTCGCCGTGCTTGGAGAAGTTGATGGCATTGTCGTCAAGGTACATGCACATATCCTCTTCAAGATGGCCGCAGCCCTCTCCGATCAGGCGGCGTGAACGGCGGCAGGAGCACGGGCCGACGGAAATCGTCTTTGCCTTCTCTATGATGGTTGCCAGCTCATCGTAGGATGCCGTGCGGGTGTTGCTTTCGATCGCGCTCATAACGGGCATAACGCGCATGAAGTTAACGCCGTTGCCGAGAACCGGGGCAAGCATACCGACGCGGATGCGTGTGTATTCCTCGAAGCATGCTCCCAGATCGGGATACTTATCGCACTGTGCGCGATTGGAGAGGATGCCCTCCATGATGCCGGGCACCCAGATGGGGTAGTAGTAGCAGGGCTCCTCGCCGCGATAGCGCACGCGGATAACGCCCGCATTTACGAGCTTGTCGCACTGCTCCTGAACAAATTCAACGCTCTTTTTGCATTTTTTTGCGAGCTCTGCCGCAGAAAATTCCTTCTCAAGACGCATACGCATCATGACAGAGCACATATCGTCATCGACGATGGGCTCGAGGATCCTGTATTCCGGATCCTTGTAGGTGATGCCGGTGTAGGTCATGCTTTCCAGGCTGATCTTTGAAGCCAGCGCAAGGATATTAGGTCTGTTTGCCATTGTTTTTCCCCCTGTTTTTTTGTTGTTATATTTAAATGTATCTTCTCGCATATTACCCTAAAATATATTATACCACATAGATATACACATTGTCAATTATTTGGCTTACCGTTTGGCACGTTAATTAACAACTGCGCACATTTATGTTCGAAAAGCCTGTTAAAAAAGCCGCAAACCCTTGAAACTGCACATTTTTTTGACCAGAACAATTTTTTACCACATCTTTTCCGTATTCATGCAAAAAGACCTGAAAAAATAGCGATTTGATTTAGATGGATTAATTTTTTTAAAAAATTGAACGTTTTTAATTCGTTTTAGTAAAATTGACGAAAATGGCCTATTTGTTTGAATTTTGACAGTCGATTTTTATTAAAAATATCGGTTGAAATATTGACGCATTGTAAACTTGCATGTAAAATATGCATGCATTTTGAAAAAGCCATAAATAAAGCGTAAGACAATTCCGCAGGAGGATCACTCGTCGGAATGCAGCGGATGAAGAAGCCGTCCGCCTGTCTGCCGCGGCAAGATTTTTTCTCTCCATTGAAGCCCTGTTGCCCAAGGAATTGTTTTATCGAAGCGTTCCTTAGGAGCGACGGGGGCTTTGTTTTGGTTTTAACAAGATGCACAGTAAAGAACATTAACCCCAGAGTTTTGCCGGGCGGTTGAGGAGCTGCTCCGCAAAACGGGCAATGTTAAAGAGACATTTTAAAGGAGAATCATTATGAACAACAAAGCAGCCAAGGGCACATGGGCGGCCGCGTTTACGGTCGGTTCTGTGTGGTTCGGCACTCATGTAGGCGGCGGTTTCGCCTCCGGTAACCAGGTAGTCAGTTATTTTGCACAGTACGGCATGTGGGCCGCTGTTCTCCCCATTATCGCAATGGGCATACTCGCACTGGTGATGTACACCGTTATGAAGTTTGCAAAGCTCAACGGCTTCACCAATTATAAGGACACCTTCTCGGCTCTGTATCCGAAGCCCTGGATGGAAGTCTTCTTCGAGATTTTCTACATCGTAATTCTTCTGGCGGCAGTTGCGGCAGCAGTCGCAGGCGCAGGCGAGGTTCTTGCAAACTTCTTCGGCGTTGACTATTCCGTCACCGCAAACAAGCTTATCTTCAACCTCATCATCGTTGCAGTGCTCATCATCCTGAGCATCTTCGGCGTAAAGCTTGTTATCGCAGCTTCCACCGTTCTTTCCATTGCAATTCTTATCTCCACCGCAGTTGTTGTTATCGCCGGCTTCGCAGCAGACTTCGACGCAATCAGCGCAAACCTGCTTGCTCAGAACGGCCTCGAGACTGCTCCCTATGTTGACAATGCCGGCGAAGCCATCTGGCGCGGCGTTCTCGTTTACGCAGCATTCCAGTGCGTATCCATCCCTGCAATGATCGCAGCAGGCGAAGGCCTGACCCTCAAGGGCGTAAAGCGCGCAAACATCCTCGGCTGGCTCATGAACGGCCTTGCTCTTGCGGCATCCACCGCAATGCTCTCCCGTTGGTATCCGCTTCTGTCCGCACTCCAGGCAGGCAAGGTTGAGGGCTTCACCACCGCAGCTTCCGGCATCCCCAACCAGACCGTTCTGACCCTCGTCGGCATCAAGTGGCTGATGGCGATCTTCAGCATTCTGCTGTTCAGCGCTTTCGTTTCCACCAGCGTCACCCTCGTATTCACCATGATCCAGCGCTTCCAGGGCGCCTGCTTCCCCAAGACCATCAAGAACGAAAAGGCTCGCGGCGTTATCGTCGGCGTTATCGTCATCGCTATCTGCTTTGCGATCTCCCTGCTCGGCCTCGGCAACATCATCAAGTACGCTTACGGCTACGACGGCTACTACGCAATCCTCGTTATCTTCCTGCCCGTCCTGATCTGGGGTCTTCCCAAGATCAAGAAGCTTTCCGCAGAGAAGAAGGCAGAGATCGAGTAATTAATCAGAATAATTCAAACACCACCGGTCATCCGGTGGTGTTTGACCAAGGAACAGTGTCAGAAAATGAGAATAGCTATGATCGGCTCCGGCGCTGCCGGCAGCGTTTTTGCTTCATATCTTAATAAAGGCGGCGCAGAGCTTTGGCTCGTTGACCGCTACAAGGCGCACATGGACAAGGTCGCGCAGAGCGGAATGGCCTTCGTCACCCCCTCGGGTGAGGAGCTCCTAACCGGATTCCGCACCGCCTATTCAGCCGAGAATATCGGCGTTATGGACATGGTCATACTTATGGTAAAGGCCACGCAAACCGACGGCATCATGCCCTCCGTTATGCCCTGCATCGGCAGCGAAACGGTCGTCGTTTCCCTGCAAAACGGCATCGGCAACGACGATGTGCTCAAAAAATACGTCCCTGCGGACAGGATCCTCTATGGCTTCGGCACGATAGGAACAGAGCTTCCCGAGCCGGGCAAATGCGTTTCAAAGCCCGAAAGCGGCGTTATAATGCGCTTCGGAGCCTCGGAAAACGATCCCGTTTCCGAAAAGGCCGGCAAGGCGCTGGAAAAGTGCTTCTGCGACGGCGGCTGCCTTGCGAGCTTTGAAAAGGATATCCGCCCCTTCGTTTGGAAAAAGGCGATATCAAACAGCGGCTACAACACCCTTTCGGCTCTCACGCGCCTGAAGGTCGGCCCCATGCTCGACTGTGAAAGCGGCAGAGAGCTTATAAAAAGCGTATGGGCGGAAGGTTGCGCGGTAGCCAAGGCACTTACGGGCGTCGATCTTTGGGGCGAGATGCTCGAAGAGCTTGAAAGACTCAGAGAGGGCTTTGCAAAATACTATCCCTCCATGGCACAGGATGTTCTCATCCACCAGCGTCAGACCGAGGTCGAACTGCTAAACGGCGCCATCGTGCGCTACGGCCGCGAGCTCGGTATCCCCACCCCCGTCAACGGAGCGCTGACGCTTATGATTCAGACAATACAGCAAAACTACGATAAGCAGTATTGCAAACAATAAAGTTTAATTAATTTTTATAAGGAGACGAATAAAAATGAAAATTGCAATGTATGGTTCCGGTGCAGCAGGCAGCGTTTTTGCTTCTTACCTCAAAAAGGGCGGCGCAGACATGATCCTCATCGACCGCTATGAGGCTCACATGAAGAAGGTAGCCGAGGACGGCATGCACTTCACCATCCATCAGGAAGAGAACGGGGCTTACACCGATTATAATTATCAGCTCAAGGGCTTCCGCACCTACACCAGCTCTGCCGCAGCGGCAGAGGCCGAGGGTAAGGTCGATGTCATCATCTACATGACCAAGGCAACCCAGCTCGAGCAGGCAATTCAGGACTCTCTGCCCGTCGTGGGCGACACCACCGTCGCCGTTTCCCTCATAAACGGCCTCGGCAACGATGACAACCTCTTCAAGGTTTTCCCGAAAGAGCGCTGCATCATCGGCTCCGGCGTTCTCGGCACCGCACTGCCCGAACCCGGCCACTGCGTTTCCACTCCTGCCGGCGGCGTTCAGATGAACTTCGGCGGCGCTGTAAGAAGCGAGCTTAACGACGCTGCTTGCGCAGAGATGCTCAAGTGCTACCGCGAAGGCGGCTGCGATGCTTACTGGCGCGACGGCGAGCCGGGCACCGACAACAACATCTACAAGTTCATCTGGAAAAAGGTCTGCGTCAACGCAACCGTCAACACCGTCTGCGCAGTTCTGCGTCTGAAGATCGGTGAGGTCGAGGCTGATCCTTGGGGCCAGCAGCTGTTCCACGGCGTCATCCGCGAGACCTGCGCCGTCGCTACCGCAAAGGGTGTTCCCATGAACGCAGACGATTTCATCGCTCACGATCATGCGGATATCGTCACCAACATCGGCGACTACTATCCCTCCATGTGCCAGGACGCTCTGTTCCATCAGCGTCAGACCGAGATCGACGTTCTCAACGGCAAGATCGCAGAGTACGGCAAAGAGCTGGGCATCCCCACTCCGACCTGCGACATCCTCACCAAGGTCGTCCACTGCATCCAGGACAACTACGCAAACCAGTACTTCCAGGATAAAGACGGCAACGCATTCCACATCGGCAAGTAATTTTAAGCTTAAAAACACCAAAACGGAGAACAGTTTTTGCTGTTCTCCGTTTTTTTATGCGTTTTTGGCCTTTTTTTGAAAAATATAACCCCCCCCCCGGCTTCCGCCGATGATAAGCGCATGCTACAATGCGCTTGCCATGGTAATAAAGGATGTTTGAGGTGGGAAGGAATTGATGCAAAGAAAAAGGTTAAAAAACGGAGAGACGAGCGTCGGCAGGATATGCTTTGTGCTTGCGCTTATCTCCGTGCTGACGATGATATTCGCGACCGGGCTGGGGCCTGTGTCCGTCGCGCCGGGAACGACGGCGAGGATACTCACAAGCCGCATTCCCATTGTCGGCGGACTTGTCGAGCACAGCTGGGAGCAGCTTGACGAGAACATAATCATCGGGCTGCGGCTTCCGAGAGTGTGCCTCGGACTTGTAGTAGGCGCGTCGCTGGCGGTATGCGGAGTGACGATGCAGGCGCTTGCGCGCAATAATCTTGCCGATCCGTTCATCCTCGGCGTTTCAAACGGCGCGGCGGCATTTGCAACTCTCGGCATGCTCTTCGGCGCGTTCTCGTTTTTAGGCACCTATTCGCTTTCAATAAGCGCGTTTATCGGGTCGGCGGTCACGATCATATTCGTTTACATGATCTCGCGTGTGCGCGGCAGGGTGAACATCATGCAGCTTCTGCTCTCGGGCGTTGCGATATCCATGATAATGGACGGCATAACGAGCATAATCAAGCTCAGCGCGCCGAACGCTCTCGGCCTGCACAACGCCGAGTTCTGGATGTCCGGAAGCCTTGCCGGCGCAAAGTGGGCATATCTGACGCTGCCGCTTGCGGTGCTGCTTATATGCATGGCGGTGCTCATAATAAACTATCGCGGCCTTAATCTCCTGCTCCTTGGCGAGGAGAGTGCAGGTGCGCTCGGCGTAAATGTTTCGCGGCTTCAGAAAGTGCTTGTCCTTCTCACCTCGCTTATGGCCGGAACCACCATAGCCGTAAGCGGAACAATCGGCTTTGTTGGACTTATGGTGCCGCACTTCACGCGCCTTTGGGTCGGCAGCGACCACAAGCGCGTGCTGCCGGTCTCGGCGCTGCTCGGCGGCATACTCGTCGTGTGGGTCGATGTCGCGGCACGGTGCCTGATAGCGCCCGAGGAGCTGCCCGTCGGCGTTTTAACGGCGGTCATAGGCGGCCCGATGTTTATCTGGATGCTCAAGAAAAGAGGTGTTCGGCGTGCCTGATGCAAGACTTGAGGTAAGAGACCTATGCTACTCATATTCGGGCGCGGATAATGCCGCCGACCACGTTTCCTTTCATGTGGATAAGGGCAGCTTCGTCGGCCTGATCGGCCCGAACGGCTCCGGCAAATCCACCGTTTTGAAGAACATTTACCGCGCACTCAGACCCGACGGCGGCAGCATCACGCTCGACGGCGAGGACCTTTTGAAAATGAGCCACCGGGAATCTGCGCTGAAGCTTGCGGTCGTCGGCCAGGAAAACGAGCTGCCGTTTGATTTTACGGTCGAGGAGATCGTCGCCATGGGCAGGTCGCCGCACAAAAAGCTCTTCGACACCGACACCGCGCAGGACAAGGCGATCGTTCACCACGCGCTGGAGCATCTGGGCATGGCCGACATGGCAAAGCGCAGCTATCTCAATTTGTCCGGCGGCGAAAAGCAGCGCACGATAATTGCTCGCGCGGTTGCACAGGAAAGCGATTTCCTCATCCTCGATGAGCCGACGAACCACCTCGACATCAGCTACCAGATGCAGATATTCGACCTCATCAAAAGGCTGAATACGACCGTTCTGTCCGCGATACACGACCTGAACATGGCTGCTTTGTACTGCGACTATGTCTATATTCTAAAGCACGGTAAGATCGTCCTGCACGGCGTGCCGGAGGATGTGCTCACCGAAGAAAACATAAGCCGGGTCTACGGCGTTGACTGCTGCGTCAGCCGCCACCCCGTTACGAAAAAAATATCCATAACGTTCCTTCCGGAGGGACTCAGAAAGGAGTAAAACATGACGAAAGCAAAGAGGATAACCGCGCTGCTGATCAGCTGCGCAATGCTTCTTGCACTGCTTGCCGGCTGCTCGGGCACGAAAAGCAGAGGCGAAGATAACAACGACAACAACACGCAGGCCGAGGAGGGCTATCCTTTCACGCTCGATAACTACGGCAGACAGGTCGAGATCACAAAGCGTCCGCAGAAGGTGCTCACGCTCGGCCCGAACTGCACCGAGCTGTTTGCCGCACTCGGCCTTTCCGATCTGGTAGTAGGCCGCTCGCTCGTCAACCACAGCCGCGGCCCTCTGCCCGAGTATGCCGACGCAGTCAACGCCATCCCGGAGCTTAACCACGCTTCCGCAACGCGCGAGGCTATAATCTCCTCCGGGGCAGACTTTATATACGCGCTCGACTGGGAGATAAGCGAGGACGGCTGCAACATCGAAGAGGTCGGACAGTACGGTATGACCGTGTATGTAAACTCCGCAGCGACTGTCGAACAGATGTATCAGGAGATGCTCGACATCGGAAAGATATTCGGCGTTGAGGACAGAGCGGAGGCGCTCGTTGCCGACCAGAAAGCGCGCATCGCGGCGGTTCAGGAAAAGATAAAGGATCAAACGCCGGTGAACGTGCTCGTTTACGACAGCGGCAATGACGGCGTTTTCACCTGCTCGGGAATTAACTTTGAGTCGCTCATCATATCCCTCGCCGGCGGCAAAAATATATTCGACGATATCGACAGCAAGCAGTGGGTCACCGTGACGTATGAGGAAGCGCTCGCGCGTAAGCCCGACGTTATCCTCATCCATGACTACGACTCGCCCGGCGTTGACGAAAAGCTTGCCGAGATAAAGGCAAACCCCACCCTTGCAAAGCTTGACTGCGTCAAAAACGAGCGCTTTGCGACGATAACGCTTGAGAGCGTCCTGCCCGGTGACCGCATCGCATACGCCGTCGAGACCCTAGCCAAGGCCTTCTATCCCGACGTGTTTGAATAAGCAAGCAACAAGCAAAAAAAGGCCGGCTGACACAAGAAAACACACGCCAAAAAAGACG
>ULXK01025778.1_pt1 | contig 25203 bp, 29 predicted proteins | sample 1961201 | NCBI WGS metagenome assembly ULXK01 (sample SAMEA4835836, study PRJEB28245) | human gut metagenome | biome: gut microbiome; material: fecal sample | place: Denmark | collected 2008
GAGTTTATTTTAAGCTTACAAAACGCGATGCAGATGCGTCTGTGTTAAACCGGCGAGGTCATCGAAATACTCTGCGTCTGTTTCGATTTTCATACGTCAAATATTCAACGGGCACGAACAAAACGACACACACCGTGTATCGTGCGCTCAGGAAACCCGATCAGACGGCCGCCCGAAGGGCGTTTTGACGGCGAAAGCGAAGCGATAATACGCACAACAGAACGACGAGCTTTTCAGGCGCGACAGCGCGATTTCGCGTCCACCGCCTCTTTTCTCCCCATTCTTTTCTGGCAAGACAGAAAAGAATGGGCCTGCGGAGCAAAACCCGCGCCTCCGGCGCAGACAAAATCTGCCGCTGGCCGCGGCCTGCGTCCGCAGTCTGTGAATCCTCAGTGCTTGGGAACAAGCACCTCTTTGCCGCCCATATACGGCTGGAGGCACTTCGGGATGGTGACGGAGCCGTCGGCCTGCAAATGATTCTCGAGGAAGGCAATGAGCATACGCGGCGGCGCGATGCAGGTATTATTCAGCGTATGGGCGAGGTAGAGCTTGCCGTCCTCGCCGCGCACCTTGATATTCAGGCGGCGCGCCTGCGCGTCTCCGAGGTTGGAGCAGGAGCAGACCTCGAAATACTTCTTCTGCCGCGGGCTCCACGCCTCGATATCGCAGGATTTGACCTTGAGATCGGCCAGATCGCCGGAGCAGCAGATGAGCTGACGAACCGGAATTTCCAGATTCAGGAACAACTCGACGGAATAGTGCCACAGCTTCTCATACCAGTCGTTGGAGTCCTCGGGCTTGCAGACGACGATCATTTCCTGCTTTTCGAACTGATGGATGCGGTAGACGCCGCGCTCCTCCAGACCGTGGCTGCCGACCTCCTTGCGGAAGCAGGGGGAATAGGATGTGAGCGTCAGCGGCAGCTGGCTTTCAGGAAGGATCTGGTCGATGAAGCGGCCGATCATCGTGTGCTCGGACGTGCCGATCAGGTAGAGATCCTCGCCCTCGATCTTATACATCATGGCCTCCATCTCCGGGAAGGACATGACGCCCTTGACCACGTCGCCGTGCATCATGAACGGAGGAATGACATAGGTGAAGTGCTTTTCGTCGATCATGAAATCGCGCGCGTAGGCAAGCACGGCCTCGTGCAGACGCGCGATGTCGCCCAGCAGATAGTAGAAGCCCATACCGGCTACGCGGCCTGCGGCATCCTTATCGATGCCGTCGAAGCGCGCCATGATATCGACATGATGCGGGACCTCGAAATCAGGCACGACCGGCTCGCCGAAGCGCTGCGCCTCGACGTTGCAGCTGTCGTCCGGGCCGATGGGGACGGACGGGTCAATGATGTTCGGAATGACGTACATGATCTCCTTGATCCGTGCGTCCATCTCCGCGACCTGCTGGTCAAGCTCCGCGCGGCGGTCGTCGTCGGCCTTGACGGCGGCGTTGTTCTGATCGATCTGCGCCTGAAGCTCGGCCTTTTTCAACTCGTCGGCGCACTTTTTCAGCTGGCCGTAAAGCGGGCCGTTCGCCTTCGAGAGCTTGTTGCGGGCGGCCTTGAGGCTTTCGACCTCGGCGATGGCCGCGCGGCGCTTCGCGTCCAGCTCTACGACCTCATCTACGAGCGGAAGCTTCTCATCCTGAAACTTTTTGCGGATGTTTTCCTTGACAACATCCGGGTTTTCTCTAACAAATCGAATATCCAGCATAGCTTTTCTCCTTAGTTCTCCTGGAGCGCTTCGTAAACGGCAAGCGCCTCCTGCGAGAGGTATTCCTTATATTTTTCCACGGTGCTCATGGCCTTTGAGAACGTGACGTTTCCTTCGCGGGTCGTGCAGCGCAGCGCCGTCAGCAGCGCATCATACGCCTCCTGCGTGCCTTCACTGCTTTCAGAGGCCTCCGCGTGCTCGGTGCGCAGAGCCTCCAGCTCCTGCTCCAGCTGCGCGATGCTTTCCTCCTGCGTTTTTGCCTTTTCCTGCTCGTCCGCAAGCAGCTTCTTGGTGCTGTCCAGCTCCTCCTGAAGCTTGCGGTTCTCGTCCTGAAGCAGCTCCGCGTTGACGGCGGCGTTGGACAGGGCACTGGAATTGCTCTCCTTCAGATCGGAGAGCGCGGCCTTTGCGGTGTGGGCCTGCAAGACCAGCGAAATCAGCACCAGCAGAAACGCGACGGCAAAAATGATCGTCATGTACCGCAGAAATGCGTTGCGCTTGGCGGCAAGCTCCTTTTCCTTATCCGCCTCGCTCTGCGGCGTGGGCTTGTTTTCTTCACTCATTACGGGAAGTCCTCCTTTCAGCTCAGACGTTCCAGAAGCTCATACAGCCGCTGGAGGTCCTCTTCTCCGTAGTATTCCAGCTCCAGACGGCCCTTACGCTTTCCGCTGACGATGCGGACGCCGCGTCCAAGGCGCTTGGAGAGTGTTTTTTCGCATTCGGCCAGATAATCGACCGCGATGGGCTTTTCCTGCTTGGGCTTGGTGGCTTTCACAAGATTTTTGCACATATTTTCCGTCTGCCGGACGGAGAGCTGCAAATTGATGACCTTCATCGCCACGGCGTACTGCTCCGGCGCGGATTTGACGGTCAGAAGCGCCCGGGCGTGTCCGGCGGAAAGCCTCCCCTGCTCGACCAGCTCCAGCACCGCCGGAGACAGCGACAGCAGGCGCAGCGCATTTGCCACCGCCGGTCGGGATTTTCCGACGCGCTCCGCCGTGACCTCCTGCGTCATGCCGTATTCGGTCATGAGCTGCTGATAGCCCTTGGCCTCTTCGATGGGATTGAGGTCGGAGCGCTGGAGATTTTCGATCAGCGCCAGCTCCATGGCCTTCTTGTCGTCGGCCTCGATCACGACGACCGGAACCTCGTCGAGTCCCGCGAGCCGGGCTGCGCGCCAGCGGCGCTCACCGGCGATGATCTGATAGAAGCCGGACGGCAGCTGCCGCACGGTCAGCGGCTGGATAATGCCGTGCATGGCGATGGAATCGGCCAGCGCCTGCAATTCGTCCGGGTCAAAGCTCTTGCGCGGCTGGAGCGGATTCGGCTCCACCTTTTGCAGCGGCAGAAGCTGCGCGCCGGAGGGCGGCTGCGCCGTCTGCATGGCCGCTTCGCCGAGAAGCGCGCCCAGCCCCTTGCCGAGGCCACGTTGTTTCGTCATAAAATTCGCTCCCTTTTCAGGAATTTTTCAGCTTTTTCAAGATTTCCTCCGCCAGAGACAGATACGCCCGCGCACCGCGGCTGAAGCGGTCGTAGGCAAAGACCGGCAGCCCGTGGCTGGGGGCCTCGCTGAGGCGGACGTTGCGCGGGATCATGCTGGCAAAGACCTTGCCCGGAAAATGCCGCCGCACCTCCTCCGCGACCTGCGCGGAAAAGTTGGTGCGTCCGTCGTACATCGTCAGCAGCACGCCGAAAATTTCAATTTTCGGATTGAGCCGCCGCTTGACGGCGCGCATCGTGGTCATCAGGTCGGACAGACCCTCGAGCGCGTAATATTCGCACTGCACCGGGATCAGCACGCTGTCCGCCGCGCAGAGCGCGTTGAGCGTCAGCAGCTCCAGGGATGGCGGGCAGTCGATCAGAATAACGTCATAGCCGTCCTTGAGCGGAGCCAGCGCGTTTTTCAGGACGAATTCCCGGCCCTCCGTCCCGACCAGCTCCACACCCGCGCCGGAAAGCGCGGCGGAGGACGGGATGAGGTCGCCGAAATCCGTGTGGACGACGGCCTCCGCCGCGTCCGCGCCGTTGATGACAACATCGTAGCTCGAGGACGGCGTATGCCCCTTTTCCACACCAAGACCGGAGGTCGCGTTGGCCTGCGGGTCGAAGTCGCAGAGCAGCGTTTTCAGCCCCGCCTGATGCAGCGCTGCCGTCAGATTGACCGCGGTCGTCGTTTTTCCGACGCCGCCCTTCTGATTGACCAGAGCGATGATTCTGCCCATATGCGCCCTCCTTCAAAACTCTATTGGAACTTATTATAATGCGTGTATCCGGCAATTGCAACCAGAAAACTGCCCGATGTTTCACATGAAACATCGGGCAGAAGCATGGATTCAGTTGTTTCACGTGAAACACGCTCAGTATTCCCGGATGACGGCCTTGACCTTTCCGAGAATGGACGCCGCGCGTCCGTCGATCGGGTCATACGCAGGATTTTCCGGCATGAGCCAGACCTCCGTGCCCTTCTTTTTAAGTCGCTTGACCGTTGCGGAGTCCTCGAGCAGCGCCACGACGATCTCGCCGTTTTCCGCGCTCTGCTGCGGACGGACGACGACCTTGTCCCCGTCGAGAATGCCCGCGCCGATCATGGAATCTCCGCGCACGCGGAGCGCAAAGCAGCCGCTTTCGCCGTCCCACGGGATATAGCCCTCAATGTTCTCCACGGCAAGGATGGGGATACCGGCCGTAACCACGCCAATCACGGGAATGCGGTCGGGACGGTGCGCGTCGGGAAGCGTGATGGTGCGCTTTTTCATATCGTCCATCTGGATGAGGCCGCTTTCGCGCAATGCGTTGAGGTGGTAATGGACGGTCGCAGTGGATTGCAGGCCGACGGCGGCACAGATCTCGCGCACGGAGGGTGCATAATGATTCTCCTGAATGAACTGTGTAACAAAGTGCAAGATCTTTTCCCGTTTATCCGTGGTGCGCGCCATAAAAACTCCTCCTTTTGGAATGCGCGGCGGTTGCTGAACGCTGTGAATGTATTTCTAAATCGGAGTATAGCACACTTTGCTGGAAAAAGCAAACACATGTTTCTGAATTTTTACAGGCCGGTCAAATCGAATCTCGGTGTATAGCCGCGCTCTGCGGAGGAAAAGTCCTGTGTATAGCCGTCCTCAATTCCGAGCAGCATCATGTAGGACAGCACCGAGTCATATTCCAGCTCCGTGATGCGCCGGTCAAACGGCGGCATTTCCACCGCCCGCCCCATCGGGACGTACTGGCTCATCAGACTGAAAAGAATGTCGCCGCTGCGGAAATGCTCCGCGACCCAGTCGAGCACGCCCAGAGAATTGTCCACGCAGCCCGGCAGCACCAGATGCCGCACCAGAACGCCGCGCTTCATTTCGTCGTCCTCAAGCACGGGCTTCCCTACCTGCCGGTACATTTCCAGGATCGCGGCGGAGGCCGTTTCAAAATAGTCCGGTGCGGAGGACAGCTTCTTCGCAAGCGCGTTGTCGCTGTATTTGAAGTCCGGAAGATAGACGTCGATCTTCCCTTCCAGCTGCCGCAGCGTCTCCACGGACTCATAGCCGCCGCAGTTGTAGACGACTGGCACGGGAAGCTTCGGCTCCAGCGCCGGAAGAATGTCGGGGAGAAAATGTGCCGGCGTGACCAGATTGATGTTCTGTACGCCCTCGTCGATCAATCGCTCAAACGCGGCGCGCAGCTCGGTGGAGGTCATTGGTTTGCCGAAATTCTCCTGCGAAATGTCGTAATTCTGACAAAAGGCACATTTCAGCGTGCAGCCGGAGAAAAAGACCGCGCCGCTGCCGAAGCTGCCGGAAATGACCGGCTCCTCCCAGTAATGAACGCCCGCGCGGGCGGCATGAATCTGCCCCGGCATTTTGCAGAAGCCGAGCTGTCCCCTCGTCCGGTCCACGCCGCATCGGCGCGGACAGAGCGTACAGTGCGTATAAGAAAGCATGATATCCCTGCCTTTACAGCTTTGTGGGTCTATGATAAAATAATCGAAGAGAGAATTCAAGAGAATGTTTCATGTGAAACAATGGAGGAATATGCTGAAGCTCAACGAACGGTATCCCGTCGAGATCACCGGTTACACCTCGGACGGCGAGGGCGTGGCGCGCATCGACGGTGAGGTCATTTTCATTCCCGGCGTGATCGCGGGTGAAAAATGCGTGATCCGCATTGTAAATATCGGAAAAACGGCGGCACACGGCGTATTGGAGACGCTCACAGAGCCGTCGCCGCACCGCGTGGAGCCGGACTGCCCATATTTTGGCCGCTGCGGCGGCTGCGATTTCCGGCACATGGATTATGACGAGGAGCTGCGTCTCAAGCGCCGGCGCGTCCGCGACGCGCTCGAACGCATCGGCGGGTGCAGCGTCCCGGAGCTGGAGATCACGGGCGCGGCCGTACAGAACGGCTACCGCAATAAGGTGCAGTTCCCGGTCGCGCAGCAAAAGGGCCGCGCCGTTGCGGGCTTTTACCGCGCGCGCACGCACGAGGTCATTCCGGCGGACGGCTGCAGGCTCCAACCGGATTGCGCCGAACGGCTGAAAAAGGCCGTGACGGACTGGATGCGCGAAAACCGCGTCCCGGCCTACGACGAAAAAACGCATACCGGCTGCGTCCGGCATATCTATCTGCGGCTGGGCTTTGTCAGCAGGCAGGCGCTCTGCTGTGTCGTTCTGAACGCAAAAAAAACGCCGCAGCCTGCGGCGTTGGTGGAAGCAATTCTGCGCGAGGTGCCGCAGACGGCGGGGATCGTCGTTTCCTATAACGAAAAGCGCGGCAATACCATCCTCGGCGACCGCTTTGAGACGCTTTACGGCAGCGATACGATCGAGGATACGCTCTGCGGCCTGCGCTTCCGGCTCTCGGCCAGAAGCTTCTATCAGGTGAATCACGATCAGGCGGAGCGGCTGTATGACGCCGCCGTGCGGCTGGCAGGCCTGACGGAAAAGGACTCGGTGCTCGATCTCTACTGCGGTGCGGGCACCATCACGCTCTGCCTTGCACGCCATGCCGGGAAGGCCTACGGCGTGGAGATCATCGACGCCGCCATCCGCGACGCCAGGGAGAACGCCGCCCGGAACGGCCTTGAAAACACGGAGTTTTTCTGCGCCGACGCCGGAGAAGCGGCGTTGGAATTTGCGCGGCGCGGCGTGAAGCTGGACGTGATCGTCGTCGATCCGCCTCGAAAGGGCGTCAGCCGCGACGTGATCGCCGCCATGCTCGAAATGGCCCCGAAGCGCATCGTCTACGTTTCCTGCGACCCGGCGACGCTCGCGCGGGACGTGAAGCTCCTGCGCGAGGGCGGCTACGCGCTTACCCACGCGGAGGCGTTCGATCTGTTTCCACGCTGTGCACATATCGAGACGGTTGTTTTACTTTCCAAGGGTGAAATCGACTCGAAAAAAGTGCGTGTGGAGTTCTCGTTGGAGAATATGGATATGTCCGGATTCCAGAAAGGCGCAACCTATCCGCAGATCAAGGAGTACGTGCAGGAGCATAGCGGACTAAAGGTATCTTCCCTGTATATTTCTCAGGTAAAGCGGAAATGCGGGCTGGATGTTGGACAAAACTATAATCTGTCAAAGAAGGAGAATGTCAAGCAGCCCCAATGCCCGCCCGAAAAGGAAGAAGCTATCATGGAAGCATTACGATACTATGGAATGATCAAATAATACTTTTGAGAAATCGCTGTGTGGCTAAGGTCATGCGGCGGTTTTCTCTGTTTGTAACTTTTCAATGAATAGCCTTGACAATGCGGCGATTCTTTGTTATTATGTGTAGCGAGCTACAGGCGAACAGAGGTGAGTGCCCATGCTGAAAAATGATGTTGGCTACCTGATCAAGAGCATCAATGATAAGCTGAAGGTCAGGGCTGACGCGGAGTTAAAGCAGTACCATCTGACCATATCCCAATCCAGAGTTCTGGTTTATTTGCGAAGCCGGGGCGGGCAGGCAACCCAGAAAGAAATTGAAACCTTTCTGGACGTTGCCCATCCGACTATTGTTGGACTTGTTTCCCGCATGGAACAGAATGGTTATGTGACGTGCTGGCCCTGCGAAGATGGGCGCAATAAGTATGTCAAGCTGACGCCGCAGGCAGAAGCCATCGACAAAGATATGCAGGAGAATATGCAAGCCAGTGAGGAAATGCTTTTAGCGCCCCTTTCCCCGGAGGATCGTGAGCGGCTGCGGGGGTTACTGCTGACCGTTGCAGACCATTTGACGTAAAAGCCGGTTTCCAATCGGCTTTTATATAGCTCACAAGTGTAGCGTACTACATACAAACAAATAGGAGGATCGCCATGATAAAAACCTTATTGAGGAGCCTGCGGGAATATAAACGAGGCTCCATTCTCACAATCCTGCTCTCCATTCTGGAGGCAGCCTTTGAAATCCTGATCCCGCTCCGTATGGCAGATTTGATCGATCAGGGAATCGACTTGGGGAACATGACAGCCGTCTGGAAATTTGGTGTTGCCATTCTGATTTTTGCGGCGCTGCAATTACTGACAGGCGTTCTTTCCGCACACATTGCGGCGAAAACCTCGGTTGGCTTTTCTGCAAATCTGAGACAGGATATGTATGACAACGTGCAGACCTTTGCCTTTTCCAACATTGACAAGTTTTCTACGGCGTCTATCGTTACCCGCCTGACAACCGATGTAACCAATATTCAAAATGCCTATCAAATGCTGATCCGCATGGCGGTGCGCGGCCCAGTCATGCTGGTATTCTCCATGATCGTGTCTTTCCGCATCAACACAACCATTGCACTCATTTTCCTTGCGGTCATTCCGGTGATGGCGCTGCTGCTCCTTTTGATCATCCGCAAGGTTGGGCCGCTTTTCAACCGGGTGTTCCACACCTACGATGAGCTTAACAACGTTGTTCAAGAAAACGTCCGGGGCATCCGCGTGGTGAAATCCTTTAATCAAGAAGATCACGAGATCAAGAAGTTCAAAGGTATTTCTCAGAGCATCTATGAGGATTTTGCCGCCGGAGAGCGGCTGCTGGCGTTTAACTCGCCCATTATGCAGTTTTTCATGTACGCCTGCATGATTCTGATTTCGTGGATCGGTGCAAAAGCGATCGTTGCCAGCGGCAATAACTCTGCATTGGGCATGACCACCGGCGACCTGACGGCGCTCTTTTCCTATGCAACACAGATTTTGATGGCGCTGATGATGCTTTCTATGGTCTTTGCAATGATTACCATTTCGCTTGCGTCTGCCCGCCGCATTGCGGAGGTGTTGGAGGAAAAAACGGATATTGACAATCCCACTGACCCGGTCATGACAGTCAGGGATGGCTCGATTTGCTTTGAGCAGGTAAGCTTTGCTTACTCGACCAAGGCCGACAAAAAGGTGCTTAACGATATTAACCTTTCGATTGCGTCCGGACAGACGGTAGGGATCATCGGCAGCACAGGCTCGTCCAAGTCCAGTCTTGTTCAGTTGATTCCGCGGCTCTATGATGTGAGCTCCGGGCGGTTACTGCTTGGCGGCGTGGATGTGCGTAAATATGATCTGGACGTATTACGCAATGCCGTTGCCATGGTGCTGCAAAAGAACGAACTGTTCTCCGGCACAATCAAAGAAAATCTGCGTTGGGGCAATGAAAATGCCACGGATGAAGAAATCGAGGAAGCCTGCCGTCTGGCCTGTGCGGATGAGTTCATTCAGAGCTTCCCTGACAAATATGATACCTATATCGAGCAGGGCGGCACCAATGTGTCAGGCGGTCAAAAGCAGCGGCTTTGCATCGCCCGCGCTCTGCTGAAAAAACCAAAGGTTCTGATTCTGGACGATTCCACTTCTGCTGTTGATACCAAAACGGATGCTTCCATCCAAAAATCCTTTGCGGAGTTTATCCCGGATACGACCAAAATCATCATTGCACAGCGCGTCAGCTCCGTACAGCACGCCGATCGAATCGTTGTTATGGACGATGGTAAAATCGCAGCGTGCGGAACGCATGATGAATTACTGAAAACCTGCGATATTTACAAAGAAGTGTATGAATCCCAGAAGAAAGGAGACAGAGATCATGAATAAGAAAAACGGACCGGTTTCGGGAGATATGATGCAGAAGCAGCAATTTGACACCAAGACACTGCGGCGGCTGCTTTCCTATATGAAGGACTATAAGGGACAGCTCATTTTTGTGGTGATCTGTATTTTGCTCAGCGCCATTGCGTCCGCTGCTTCGGCGCTGTTCCTGCAATCGCTGATCGACGATTATATCGCACCCCTGCTCACAAGCTCTGCCCCGGTATTCACACAGCTTTTGAAGGTGCTGGTCGTGATCGGCGCAATCTATCTGATCGGTGTTCTTGCCACGCTTTTTTATAACCGTGTCATGGTAACCATCGCGCAGGGAACGCTGAAAAAGATTCGGGACGAAATGTTTGAAAAAATGCAGCGCCTCCCCATACGTGCCTTTGATACCCGCACCCACGGCGATATTATGAGCCTTTATACCAACGACACCGATACCCTCCGCCAGATGATCGCACAGTCTATGGCGCAGCTTATTTCCTCGGTCTTTACCATCGTGGCGGTATTTGTCTGTATGCTCTATGTCAGCTTTTATCTGACGCTGGTTGCCGTGCTGGTCATGCTTCTGATTTTGCAGCTCGTCAAGATGGTCACCGGGAAGATTGGTGTTTTCTTCATGATGCAGCAGAAAACGCTTGCCGATGTCAACGGTTATGTGGAGGAAATGGTAAACGGGCAGAAGGTCATTAAGGTTTTCTGCCATGAGGAAACCGCAAAAAAGGAACTTGCCGAAAAGAACCGGGCGTGGGCATCTGCCGCCACCAGTGCCAACGGCTACGCCAATTCCATAATGCCCATGATGAATGCACTGGGCTATGTGCAGTATGTCATTATTGCGATATTGGGCGGCTATATGGCGATTTCCGGCTTCACCAACATCGGTTTGCAGGGAACAGGAGCGCTGACACTTGGCGCAATCGCTTCTTTCCTGACGCTTTCCCGCAATTTTAACAACCCGATCTCTCAGATTTCCAATCAGTTCAACTCCATTGTCACAGCGCTGGCAGGCGCCTCGCGCATCTTTGCATTCATGGATGAGCAGCCGGAAACAGACGAAGGCTATGTAACGCTGGTGAATGTCGAGGAAGCAAACGGCGAGCTGCGGGAAACGGAAAAGCATACCGGAATGTGGGCGTGGAAGCATCCGCATCACGATGGAACGCTGACCTATACCAAGCTGGAAGGGCGCGTTGTATTTGACCATGTGGATTTTGGCTATACGCCGGACAAGACCGTTCTGCATGACATTTCCCTTTATGCGGAGCCGGGACAGAAGATTGCCTTTGTTGGTGCAACGGGCGCAGGCAAGACGACCATTACCAATCTGATCAACCGTTTTTACGACATTGACGACGGAAAGATCCGCTATGATGGCATCAACATCAATAAAATCAGGAAAGCCGACCTGCGCCGCAGCCTGGGCATTGTCTTGCAGGAGGTGAACCTCTTTACCGGAACGGTGATGGAAAACCTGCGCTACGGAAACCCGGATGCCACCGATGAGGAATGTATCGCGGCTGCAAAGCTGGCAAATGCGGACGGCTTTATTCGTATGCTGCCGCAGGGATACAATACGGTCCTGAAAGGTGACGGCAGCGGTCTTAGTCAGGGGCAGCGGCAGCTTATCTCCATTGCCCGTGCTGCGGTATCTGATCCGCCGGTGATGATTCTGGACGAGGCAACTTCCTCCATTGACACCCGGACCGAAGCATTGGTACAGGGAGGTATGGACAAACTGATGAAGGGACGGACGGTGTTTGTCATCGCCCACCGCCTGTCCACGGTACAGAACTCGGATGTGATCATGGTGCTTGACCATGGACACATCATCGAACGGGGCAATCACGAAAAGCTGATTGCTGAAAAGGGAACCTATTATCAGCTTTATACCGGCACATTTGAGCTGGAATAAAGTAAAAACCCACTGCAATTTTCATTTCCGATACCGGACGAAAGTTGCAGTGGGTTTTCTATTTTCTTCGCAGATGTTCCAAACTGCATTTTTACAGTTTGGGTACACACTGCGAAGAAAATATGGGGAGTTCAGAGGGGATAATCCCCTTTGACGCTGGGTTTCCAATAGGGGCGCGAGCATCCCTGTTGGCACACGATTTTCCGCAGGAAAGTCTAGTGTGTTATACCTTTGCTTCCGGCTGACGCTGGAAAGGGGCTGGCTTCGCCATCTGCTGTACGGGCAGATAGCGGTTGGCAGACACTTTTCAGCGGCAGTAGGGCAGGCGGATTTTGTGACACCAAGGTGACACAATCGCAGGATTTTTGAGAAGCAAAAGCCGACTGGCCGGAGAAGGAAGCAGAGGTATATACAGCCCTCGTCCCGCCGCAGCGACACACTAAAACCACCACGGCAGCTCCAGCCAGAGGTTATCCATTGCAGTATCTTCCAATGTCTTTGCACGGCTCTCCCGCAGATTGAAATGAATCGCACTGCCAATCAATGTATGCTCCACATCGTCCGTAAATCCGTAACGGTACAGAAGATAGGCTTGCTCACGCTCGGAAAGTCTGCCCAAACCTTCGTACAGCTCACGCATGGTTTCTTTATCCACATAAATCTGTTCCGGAGATTTGACGGTCGGATCAGCAATGGCTTCAATGCGCAACAGCCGTTCCTCACCGGGAACGATTTCATCCAGTCGGATTTTCTGCAAGGCAAGTCCGTCTGTGGTGCTGGTCATTCTCTGCTCATATTGGGAGAAAACATCCCGTATCAGATCAGTCATGGCATTGCGGATGAATGGTGCAGCATAGGTCAGAAACTTGATGCCCTTGCTGCTGTCAAAGAGGGGGATGGCGGTCAGCAGACCGAGGCAGCCTTCCTGTTCCAGATCGCTGGTTTCTGTACTGAGATCGCTCTCTGCCAGATTGGATTTCAAATAAATCTCATTGGCGGTTTTGCGGATGAAACCCAGATTGTTTTTCAGAAGAAGGTCACGAGCCTCTGTGTCCCCTTTCTGCGCCAGCGCACAGAGCCGCTCATTATCCTGTTTCTTCATCGTCCTTCTCCTGTGATGGCGCTTGCTCTAAGGTGGTCTGGAAAAAGCCAGTCAACGCCTGTCCAAGCGTATTCAACGCATCCTGATTGACACCATCCAAGCCAGCCACACTGCCGATAATCAGATCAGATACCTGCTCCGGTGTAAGGGTTGGATTTGTCATATCCTGCCCTTTTGCAACCTCTGTAAACATTCTTTTAGCTTGCTCTGCGGTCATCGACTGCATGGCGGCAAAGTCATTGCCGATTTCCTTTTTCACTTCCTTGACCGCCAGCATAAACTGATTTTCAATGGTGGCAAGGTCAGCTTGATAAACTGATGTTCTCAGATGCGCAATGTCCCTTGCGGCCTGTGCGCCAGCTTCCGTTTTTACCGTTTTCCGTGTCAGGCTGCTGATAGTTGTATATAACTGGTTCTGCGCAGCATACCCGGCGGCAACCGTATCGTTAAAATACTGCTCCAATATGTAGGTCAGTTCAAGGAAACGGGGACTTTCCAGCAGATAATTAACCACCTGAGAATTTGCTTTTCCGGTGTAGAGGTTCCTCGCCGCCTGTGCAGATAATCCCAGTTCATCAATGGCGTAATTCTTTTTATCGGGGACATTGGTTATGCCCAGAAGAAAGTCGGTGGAGACATTAAAAGCCTTGGCAATACGGATAATATTTTCGTCTCCGAGCTTGTCCGTCTTTCCGGTCAGAAACCGGCTGAGCAAGCTGTCTCCGCAGCCGATTTTCAGCGCAAGGTCTGTCTGGGATACTTTATGGTATTTCATTAGATCGGCAATGCGCTCCCGGACAGTACCGGGTAAAAAGGTGTTTTCCATTGGTTATGTCCCCCTTTCCTCTGTCGGCTTTTTGATATATTTTCCGCTTCGGATTCTGGCATCGGCAGGCTTTTCTGCATCCGCCGGGATAATCCAGCGGCTTCCCGCCCGCTGTGCGCCGGTGATGCGCCCCTCATTACAGAGAACGTTCACGCGCCGATGGGAGATGCCCCATTTCTCTGCTGCTTCAAAGGTTGACAGGTATTTCATGCGCATTCGCCCTCTTTCCCCAAAACTAACTTTATTATATTCAATAAGTGGAATAATATCAAGGCATATCTTGTGAACATTCGCCGTCCTGTGATTTTTGCATTTTTGCAAAAATTCAGGGCGGCTTTTTCTTTTTTTGCGGAAATGCCGGATTTTCCGGCTCAACCCGTTTTTCTCCGTATATTCAGGTGACAAGAGGAAATTGTCAAAAAAATTACGGAGGTATTTGTATGAATCTTTTTGAAAACGTCAAGGCGGTGGTCACAGTGAGACAAGCTGCCGAACACTACGGTTTGAAGGTCGGGCGCGGCAATATGGCCTGCTGCCCCTTCCACAATGACCACACGCCCAGTATGAAGTTGAATGAGGATTACTTTTACTGCTTCGGTTGCGGGGCAACTGGTGACGTGATCGACCTTGTGGCAAGGCTGTTCAACCTGAGTAAGTACGAGGCGGCTCAAAAGCTGGCGTATGACTTTGGGATTGACCCGGACAAGCCCCCGGCAGCGGCAGCGCTGCGGAAGCCGCAATACCCGCTGGCAAAGGCGTTCCAGAAAGAGGAACTGCATTGTCAGCGGGTATTGTGCGATTATCTGCACCTTTTGGAAAATTGGAAGGTGCAGTACGCGCCCGAAACGCCGGAGGATACCATTGACGACCGTTTTGTGGAAGCCTGCCAGATGCTTGATTATATCGAGAATCTGGTAGATATTCTGACCTTCGGTGCGTTGGAGGTTCGTGTAAAAACCGTGGATATGCTCCAAAAGGACGGCATGATTGATCGGCTGGAAGAACGCCTGAAACGGACGGCAAAGGAGGTGGATGCCCGTGACGAAACGGAAATCGGTTGACATGAATGCCCCTGTCTGGTTTGACGGCACCAATATCAATGAGGCACTGTTTTGCGATGAGTTTCTGAGCAGCCGGAAAATCATCTTTGCCAACGGTGCATTTTTTACGCCGGACGGCAGGGTGACCGACGATCTGCCGCTTCGGGGTGAAATCTACGAGGAGCTGAAATGCTGCGCCGTGAACAACATCCCCCGCAAAATCACCAACATTCTGGAAGTAATGAAGCTGGCGGCTCATGTAGAGGACTTTGCGCCGGAAGCAGATCGAATTCATCTGGCAAACGGCACGTTGAAGCTGGACGGCAGCTTTACCGAGGGCAGACCGGACATTGTACGCAGCAGACTGCCAGTGGCGTACCGTCCGGATGCCCTGGCGCCTGCCCTCTGGCTCTCCTTTCTGGACGGGCTTTTGTATGCGGAGGACATCCCCACCTTGCAGGAGTTCATCGGTTACTGCCTGATTCCCTCCAACAAGGGACAGCGCATGATGGTGATTAAGGGCAACGGCGGCGAGGGCAAGTCGCAAATCGGCGCAGTGCTGGGTGCGCTGCTCGGCAGCAGCATGAAGGACGGCAGTATCGGGAAGATTTCCGAAAATCGGTTTGCCCGCGCGGATCTGGAACACATTCTGCTGTGCGTGGATGACGATATGCGGATGGAAGCACTGCGGCAGACCAACTATGTCAAATCCATCGTGACCGCCCAAGGCAAGATGGATCTGGAACGCAAAGGCAAGCAGAGCTATCAGGGCTGGATGTTTGCTCGTCTGTTGGCATTCTCCAACGGCGATCTGCAAGCGCTCTATGACCGGAGCGACGGCTTTTACCGCAGACAGCTTGTGCTGACCACCAAGGAAAAGCCTGCCGGACGGGTAGACGATCCTGACCTTGCCGAAAAAATAAAAGCAGAGGCTGAGGGCATTTTCCTGTGGGCGTTTGAGGGCTTGCAGCGGCTTGTTTCCAACAACTTCAAATTCACAGAAAGCCAACGCACACGGGATAACCGGGAGGCGGTCAAGCGGGATAACAACAATGTCTTTGATTTTCTGGAATCGGAGGGCTATATCCGGCTGAAAGCGGACAGCACCATCAGCTCCAAGGATTTGTACGAGATTTATCGGATGTGGTGCGAGGAAAACAACCTGACGCCGCTGAAACGTCGCAGCTTCAGCGACAGCGTGATTGCTAACCAGAGCAAATATAATCTGGAATACTGCAACAAGATCACGAATGCCGCCGGTCGGCGGGTATGGGGCTTCTTCGGTATCGAAGCGGTTGCCAGACCCAATATAAATGGGTTTTCCGACATTTCGGAGCATACGTACGTACCGGAGGACTGGCGATGATTTTTCTGCGACTGTGCTGTGTACGTATGTACGCAGCGTTTTGCCCCAAATGCCGCTATATAGGAAGAATGCTGACCGGCAGAGCCTATATTTTTTGGGGGAAAATCAAGGTAAGTGAAATCCGCAAAGTTTTTGACCGACGGCAGAAATAGTTTCACGGAATCGCGTTTCTCGGAACAGAAAAGCCAGTGCGCTGAAACGTGTGGAATCACACGGTTTCAAGCCAAGTCACATGGAACAGAAAAGTCAGTAGGTGTCACTTGCGAACAGGACTTCATAACGGCAATTCTGAGCGGATTTGACAGCAACAGATTTTTTCGCGATACAGCGAAGTGGATGCGCCGGAGAACGAACCGGCTTCGCTTTTTTATTATCTGAGTTTTGGAGGGGATCTGAATATGAGTGTACGCAATGAGATCAAGGCGCAGATCATTCGCGCCGGTTTTACGATGCAGGAGGTCGTTGACCGGCTGGCCGAGGAATACGGCTGGAGCGACAGCGTTTCCAATCTGTCCGCCAAGCTGCAAAGGGAGAGCATCCGCTACAAGGAAGTCGTGGAGCTGGCTGATGCGCTGGGCTATGACCTCGTATGGCAGAAACGGAGGGAGAAATAAATGAGTAAGCCGCAGTTTGCCATTCTCCGCTTTGCCAAGTACAAAGGGCCGGAGATTTCCAATATTGAGGCGCACAATGAGCGCACCAAGGAGAAATACGCCAGTAATCCCGATGTGGACACGTCCCGCAGCCACCTGAATTTTCACCTGATTACGCCGCAGCGCAAGTATCGTACCGAGGCAGAAAAGCAGATTGCAGAAGCAGGCTGCCGCACCCGCTCGGACAGTGTGCGGGTGGTGGAGGTGCTAGTGACGGCCAGCCCGGAGTTTTTTAAGGGTAAGAAAAAGTCAGAAGTCAAAGCTTATTTTCAGGAAGCGCTGGACTTCATCCAGCAGCACCAGAATCCGAGAACCATCATATCCGCCGTGGTGCATATGGACGAGAAAACGCCTCATATGCACCTTTCTTTTGTCCCGTTGACGGCGGACGGACGGCTCAGTGCCAAAGAGATCGTCGGAAACAAGAAAAAACTGACGCAGTGGCAGGATCGTTTCTGGGAGCATATGGTGAAAAAATATCCTGATCTGGAGCGCGGTGAGAGCGCCAGCGAAACCGGGCGCGACCATATCCCGCCAAGGGTGTTCAAGGAGATGACTCGCCTGACCAAGCAGAAGGCCAAGCTGGAAGAATTGCTTGCAGGTGTCAATGCGTTCAATGCCAAGGGAAAAGCAGCAGAAATCGGTGCATTTTTGGACAAGTATATCCCGGCTGTGGAGCAGATGCACACGACGCTGAAAAAGTACAATGCAGCGTTTACCACCACAACCGCCGAAAACAAAAAGCTGAAAAAGAAAACGGAGCAGTTGGAGCAGTCGCTGGACAAAGCCACGCAGGAAAGTACCTTGAAAAAGCTGGCCGATGCCAAACTGCACCGGGATTACGAGGATGCCGTCGCCGTGCTGGATCGTATTCCGCAGGAAGTGCTGGCGGCATATACGCACGGACCGAGAGGAAGGGAGAATGCGATTGAGCAAAATCTATGAAAACGCAAAGGATAATGCAGCATTTGACCGTTGTGTGGATGTCATGGCAAAATTGATGATGAAATACGGCAGTCAGGTGTTAGAGCAGCGGGGAGAAAAAGCCCCGCTTTCTTTATCGAAACCAGCGGTTAAGAGTGAAAGCAGTGTTTTGGAGAACGCTGCTTAAAAATATTTTTAATTTACACGTTGCGTAACTATTGGAGCTCTGCTATAATGGTTACGCAACGTGTTTTTTGCGTTTATGGAGAGAATTGCGATGGATTGTAAGACTAAGGTCAAAGCGCTACGGGAAATGACTGGAATGAACCGTAAGGATTTCTGCAAATATTTTGATATTCCCTATCGGACGGTGACGGAATGGGAACTGGACAATCGCCATGCCCCGTCATATGTACTTCGCCTTTTAGAGTATTATATCCGCAACGAGGGATTGATTCAAACCCCGGAAAACAATAATGTGACCGGTGACCGGAGAAAGGAGTTCCAGACATGAAAAAGCGGACTAAGTGTTATATCTACACGCGCGTATCTACGGCAATTCAAGTAGATGGCTACAGTTTGGATGCACAACGGGAAAAACTGCGGAAATATGCTGAGTATGAAGATATGACCATAGCCGGTGAGTATTCTGACGAGGGCTTCTCCGGTAAAAATATTCAAGGCCGGTTGGAGTTTCAACGGATGCTGGCAGATATTCAGGATGGCAAAGATGATGTATCCTATGTTCTGGTATTTAAGCTCTCTCGCTTTGGACGCAATGCAGCCGATGTGCTGAACTCCTTACAGCTTATGCAGGATTTTGGTGTCAATCTGATTTGCGTGGAGGACGGCATTGACAGTTCTAAGGATTCCGGCAAGCTGATGATTTCCGTCCTTTCTGCTGTAGCTGAAATTGAGCGTGAAAATATTCGGACGCAGACAATGGCAGGGCGTGAACAGAAAGCACGTGAGGGAAAATGGAACGGCGGCTTTGCTCCTTATGGTTATCGGCTTGAGAAGGGCCAACTGTTGATTGCAGAAGATGAAGCGGAGATTATTCGTATCATCTATGACCGCTATATCCATACCAATGACGGGCTGGTTGCCGTTGCAAATTATCTGAATAATCACGGCTATACAAAGAAAATCCGGCAGAACGGCACGATTCCCGGCTTTTCATCTAACTTTGTCAAGGATGTTCTGGACAATCCTGTTTATATGGGTAAAATTGCGTACGGTAGACGCAGAACGGAAAAGAAGATCGGCTCACGAAATGAAATGCACGTGGTCGAGCAGGATGAATTTCCAATTTACGAGGGCAAGCATGATGCAATCATTTCCGAGGAGGACTGGAACTTAGCACAGGAAAAGCGAAAACTCAACGCTTTCAAGCGGGAGAAAATCCATGATCCCACACACGCGCATATCCTGTCCGGTATCTTGAAATGTCCCTGCTGCGGGAAAAGCCTCTATGGAAATATCGCAAAGGCGCACAGCAAGGACAAGAAAACCCGCTATTACTACTACTGCAAAAATACGGTTGGCGCTACGGGACACAAATGCACTTTTCGACTGAATATCGAGCAGACAGAAATGAACCGCATGGTGGCTGCAATCGTGTCTGCAATGGTCAATGATCCGCAGTTTTCTGATGCAATAAAGAGGAAGATAGGGACGGCTGTTGATACAAAGGATTTGGAAAAGCAACTCTCTGCGCTACAGGGGCAGCTTCGCCAGACCTTGGGCATTAAGACAAGATTGGAACGCCAGATGGATACGCTGGACATTACCGATGAGCATTTTGACCGCAAAATGTTGGACTTGCAACGACGGTATGACGAGCAGTATGATACCATGGAAGAAATTGAAACGCAGATTGACGAGGTAAAGGCTCAAATTCAGGGTATTCAGCAAGAGAAAATATCCGGTGACAATATTTATCAGTTGCTGCTTGCATTCGATGAAGTGTATGGCTCAGCGACGGAAGCAGAGCAGAAGGAGTTCATGCAGGCATTCATTGAGCGCATTGACCTGTACCCAGAAAAGCAGAAGGACGGCAATTGGATCAGAAATATTACGTTTGCATTCCCTGTTCCGGTGAACGGAAAAGAGCTGAAAGAACTTTCCTTGGAAACTGGAACAACAGTCGAGACAGTCATTCTCTTAACAAGAGAATGAGTTTACGTTTCTTTTGCGCCGGAATGGCGCGGGTCTTGCTCCGCAGGCCCATTCTTTTCTGCCAAGACAGAAGATATGGCCCGCGGAGCGGCAGTGACGGCGCTACAAATTGCACCGCGCCTCCGGCGCATACGAATGCACGGTCAGAGGCACTCCTCATTCCAATTCATCCAGCGTCAGCCGGAAGCTATCCAGAAAATGCTCCATAAAATAGTCCAGACACGGCAGCTGCATCTGCTCGAGCGCAAGGCGCGTCTGTTTCGCGGCGGCCTCGAACTCGGCGTTTCCGGCCTTCAGCTCCTCGAGACACTTGATGTGCGCCGAAAGCTTGTCCGCCGCCTTGACGAGCAGCGCCGCGTCCGGATCGGACTCCATGAGAAGCGGCTCATAGCTGAGCCGCAGCTCCTCCGGCAGGAGCGCCAGCAGCTTGCGGCAGCTGATGGCCTCGACCTGCTTATAGGCGTTGCGGATCTCCGGGTTATAATACTTGATCGGCGTTGGCAGGTCGCCGGTCAGAATTTCGGATGCGTCGTGGAAAAGCGCCGCCGCCGCGCAGCGGTCGGGATCGGGCGCGCTCGGATCGTGCAGGATATCGCGCTGAATGAGTGCCAGCCCATGGGCCAGCACGGCGACCATGTGGCTGTGCTCCTGAATATTCTCCTGATAGGAATTGCGCATCAGACCCCAGCGGGCGATGAAGCGCATCCGGGAAATAAATGCGAAAAATCGATGCTGCATAATGACCTCCAGAGCCGTCCGTTTCCCGGACGGTGTTTTTTTCATCATATCACAGCGCAGCGAAAAAGTAAATTTCCATTGAAAACCTTTCTAACCGGTGGTATAGTAGGCTGAATGGACTGTAGGGTGTATCTGAAAACTGGCGAAGTGACCGGCAGCGAGGAATTTTTGCGCTGAGCAAGACATTTTTACGCAGGAATACTGACGTATTTCAAGGAAAAATGGCGCAGCACAGTGCGAAAAGGCCCGTTGCCCGGGCGCGTTGGGAGTTGGAAGAATACACCCTAGGAAAACTGGGAGGGACAAAAAATGATCGTATCGACCAAGGGCCGCTACGCGCTGCGGGTGATGATCGACCTTGCCGCGCACAACGACGGCAGCTTTGTGCCGTTGGCGGAGATTGCCGAGCGGCAGGGAATTTCGGAAAAATATCTCGAGAGCATTCTCGTCGTACTCAGCCGGGCGGGCTTTTTGCAGTCTCTGCGCGGCAAGGGCGGCGGCTATCGCCTCTCCCGCGCGCCGGAGGAATATACGGCGGACGAGATCGTGTGTCTGGCCGAGGGAACGCTTGCGCCGGTGACGTGCATGAAGGACGGCGAGAGCTGCGAGCGCGCCGGACAGTGCCCGACCCGCCCCATGTGGGAGGGCCTCGACCGCGTCATTACGGAGTATCTCAGCCGCTGGACGGTGGCCGACCTCCTGAAAAATGCGCAGGAGATGCAGCCATGAGCCGCGTTCTGACGGCGATGTCCGGCGGCGTGGACAGCGCGGTGACGGCGGCGCTGCTTCTGGAGGCCGGGCATACGGTCGGCGGTGCGACGATGGCGCTGCACGAATACGCCCCGCAGGAGCTGGCCGACGCGAGACGCTCGGCGGAGCGCCTCGGCATCGAATTTCATATTTTCGACTGGCAGGAGGAATTCTTCCGGCTGGTGCAGAGGCCGTTTATGGAGATCTATCAGGCCGGCTGGACGCCGAATCCGTGCGTGATCTGCAACCGGACGGTCAAATTCGGCCTATTTCTGGACAAGGCGCTGGCGCTTGGCTATGAGAAAATGGCGACAGGGCATTATGCCCGCGTCGAATGGGACGCCGGCAGCGGACGCTGGCTGCTGCGGCGGGCAGCGGACGCGGCGAAGGATCAGAGCTACGTCCTCTACAGCCTCACGCAGGCGCAGCTTTCGCGCGTACTGCTGCCGATGGGCGGCATGACCAAGGATGCCGCGCGGGAGAAGGCCGAGGCGCTGGGCCTCACCGTGGCGCACAAGCACGACAGTCAGGATATCTGCTTCGTTCCCGACGGAGATTACATGCGATTCTTGACAGAGCATGGCGTCCGGCCGCAGCCCGGCCATTTCATCGGTCTGGACGGGCGGGACTTCGGCCCACACCGCGGACAGGAGGCGTATACGCTGGGCCAGCGCCGGGGGCTGGATATTCCCTACGGCACGCGCATCTACGTCGTCGCCAAGCGCGGAAGCGATGTGGTGATCGGCCCGAACGAGGCGCTGTTTTCGCGGCGTGTGCAGGTGCGCGACCTCAACTGGATCCCGTTCGATGTGCCGCCGGAGGGCCTGCGCGCGCAGGCGAAGCTGCGCTATACGCCGAAAACGGCGGAATGCACCGTCCATCTGACGGAAAACGGCGCGGAGCTGTGCTTCGACGAGCCGCAGCGGGCCGTCACGCCGGGACAGGCCGCCGTGCTCTACGACGGAGACACGGTGCTGGGCGGCGGAACGATCTGCGGCGCGGACTGACCGGGCCCTAAGGCAAGGATTGCAATTTGACCGGCCCGCAGGTATAATATACAAAAATCAGCTCCGCGCAGATACTTCCGGCTCTTTGGCGGCCTCTGCGCGGCTGTGTCGAAGCCGGCTCCGCAGAGAGAAAAATACAGCCGAAGGGAGGCTGCCGGAATGCTGGATATCACCATCTTTGCACAAAGCTCCCCACTCCTGTGGGGCATTGCGGCGGCGCTTTTCGTGCTGTTGGCGGTGCATTTTACCGTCGGCACGCGGCTTTTCCGCCCGATGCGCGGAACGCTCGAATGGATCCAGCGGGTCGACCGGCCCCGGCTCCATTTCGGTTATGCACCGGAGACGCTGGACGGCTGGGACGTCCCGTATGTCTTTTTGATCGCGGCTGCGGCGGTGGGCTGCTGTACCATTGTGCCGATGACCCTGCTGCGGGCGCAGCCGGGCGTCGGATGGATGGATGTTGCGGATGTGCTCCTGCGGTATTTTCTCGCACCCGTCGTATCCAGCAGCATGGTCTATCTGATCGGGCGGCGGATGACGGATATGAGCGGCGTCGCGCTGATCGCGGCGGCACTCCTGCTGTTCAACTATGTTGCCGCGCGGTCGTACAGCGCGCCGTTCATGCTGACGGCCCTGGCGGCCCTGCAGGAATACCGGCGGGAAGAACGCTTTTCCTGGCTGGTGCTGACGGCGGCGGCCATCGGTGTCGGCACATATGTTTCGCCGGAGATCCTCTGGTTCGGGCTGGTGCTGTGGATCCCGCCGCTGGCGCTCGAAATCCTGCGCTTTGCGAAATTCGGGAGAGCGGCGGTCGTCCCCTATCTGCTGCCTGTGCTGCTGGGCCTGCCGCTGATGACGGCGCTGTTCGCGCTTTTGACGCAGGTGCCGGGAATGGTCGTCGCGTGGCAGCATCCGATCCCGCGCTATACGGTGGAATATTTCTGGCGGCTCCGGCTGAAAATGTGGAAGGAGCTTCTGACGCTGCCGACCGGTGAGCTGCCGCAGATGGGCTTTGTCGATCCGCTCCTGCTGCTGTATGGGCTGGGCGCGGCGGTCTCGACACTCCCCTTCGCCATCCGGACGCGCGACCTGCTGCTTCAGACGCTGATCTGGTATTTTGCCGGAAACACGGTGCTCTGGGCGCTGGGCGTGTCCATTCCGGCGGTCGGCTGTCTGCCGCTGATGGTCTGCGTCTGGGACTACTGGGGCCAGCGCGAGGGAACGCTCAACGCGACGATCGGCGCGATCTTTCTGCTGTGCGCAGCAGTCGCCGGAAGGGTGCTGCTGTTTCTCAGCGGTATGTAAATTTGCGGAGTATTCCGCGGAAATAACAGGAGGAACTGAAAAATGATTGCATTGGCATGTGACCACGGCGCGTTGGAGCTGAAGCAGGCGATCATGCGCCATCTGGACGCGCGCGGACTTGCGTATAAGGATTTCGGCTGCTATGACCACACGAGCTGCGACTATCCGGACTTTGCCGCACCGGCCGCGCGGGCGGTCGCCTCGGGCGAATGTGAGCGCGGCATCGTCGTCTGCACGACCGGCATCGGCGTGAGCATTACGGCGAACAAGATCAGGGGCATCCGCTGCGCGCTGCTCAGCGATCTCATGTCTGCGCGCCTGACCCGTGAGCACAACGACACCAATATGATGGCGATGGGCGCGGGCGTGGTCGGCGAAAAGCTGGCGCTCGAGATCGTGGACATCTGGCTCGATACGCCGTTCTCCGGCGAAGCGCGCCACCAGCGGCGTATCGACAAGGTCATGGCGCTGGAAGCCGAGTAAAAGCGCCTTCGATGGATCTTTTGACCCGATGCGGCGGTTGGAAGGGCTTGAAATACACGATGTATTCCAGCGCCCCTTCCAAGCTGGCCGCGGGCCAAAATCTCTCAGCGAATGCCCTCGGCTGGATAAAAATGAAACCGCACGCACCGGCGCGGGCCGGGTCGTGCGGTTTTTCCCAAACGGGCATTGTCAAAATCAGGTGCAGATGGAGAAATGCGCCTTTTGCGCAGGCGGCGCGGACTGGCCTCAGATCTCGAAATCGACGGCGCCGCGCGCCTCGCGAATGGACTTGCACAGCGTGGACACCGCCACATGCCGCGGGTCCTTCTTATAGCGCTCCAGCGCCTCCAGATCGTCGAAGTCCGCGATCAGGCAGGCGTCGTAGTTGTTCTTTTCCAGAACGTTCACGCCGACCTCCATCCGGCGGATCTCCGGGATCACGCCGTCGAGCGACTTCAGCCCGTTGAGGAACCTGTGCATGTTTTCCTCTTCCCCTTCGCGGAATTTCCACATGATAACGTGTCGGATCATTTTCAAAACCTCCGTATTGGATTTTCGGCCCTCCGGCTGCGGAGGGCGCGGATATTACTTTTTGATGCGGTACTCGAAGTTCTCGAATACCAGCCGCGTGCCCTCGGTGATCCCGTCGGGCAGCAGCGCAAGCGCCGTCCGGCTCTCTGCTCCGTCGTCGGAGACCAGCACCGCGTAATCGCCGTCGATCTCCCGGACGGTCCGTTCAAACGTCATATTTCTCGCCTCCCGGTGTCCAGTTTACCACAGAAGCGCGTATTTTGCATCTACCAAATCTGTTTTGAGGTGATTTTATGAAACGCATCGCATCGTTTGTCCTTACACTCCTGCTGATCCTGTCGCTGTGCGCGTGCAGCCTCCCGCAGGCGAAGCCTGCCGAAGAGCCGACCGATGAACTGGAGCTGGTCGAAGAGGCGGAGGAGACTGCCGAAGCGGAGGCTCCGGAGAAGCTCCCAATCATGCCGGAGGAAACAGCGCCGGAAGCGTCCGAACCGGAGGCGCTTCCGCCGGAAGAGACGGAACCGGCGGCGGAGACTGCGGCAGAGGGCGCTGAGACACCCGCCGAAGTGCTTCCCGAGGAACCGGCCGCGCCGGAGGAAGCGCCCATCCCGGATGCACCGTCGGAGGTGCA